>ENA-ORMN01004464-ORMN01004464.1-human-gut-metagenome-genome-assembly--contig:-NODE-4464-length-10072-cov-3.799141_pt1 | contig 10072 bp, 9 predicted proteins | sample MGYA00242102_ERZ508993 | MGnify/ENA primary metagenome ERZ508993 (study PRJEB26280, sample SAMEA2338770) | human gut metagenome | biome: human gut; feature: human-associated habitat; material: faeces... | reverse complement strand
GCAAGAGAAGTCAAAGTATCTTTATCTTTCGCTCCCAATGCCACATTCATCATAAGTTCTTTCATACTAACTGTAGGTTTACGCTCCAAAGGTCTGGTGTCCGATTTTCTTGACTTCGTAACCCCTACTGCATCCACAATAACAAAATGATCTTTATTTTCCGTAGCAGACGGGGTAACTTTCTGCAAATCTTCTTTACTAAGTACTCGAGTTCCTCTGCCTTTCATCTGTTCGAAATAATTCTTACTTTTTACATCTCTCATAAAAATCAGACATTCAATTGGCTTAACATCCGTTCCAGTTGCTATCATATCCACAGTGACCGCAATACGTGGATTATAATCATTTCTAAAAGAACTAAGTACAGATTCCGGATTATCTACAGCATAAGTTATTTTGCGACAAAAATCATTTCCTTCGCCAAACTCCTCACGTACAATCTGCACTATATCATCTGCATGGCTATCTGTTTTCGCAAAAATCAATGTTTTTGGCACTTCTTTTCTACGCGGAAATAACGTTGTAAACAGATTTTCTTTAAAAGATCGAATTACTGTACGTATCTGACTTGGATTAACTATTTTCTTATCCAACTGTGACGGAACATAATCCACATCTTCATCCATCTGTCTCCAACGCTTTGCTCTAGACAAGCGGTCACGATACTCAATCAACTGTTTCATCAAATATGCGCCACTTTTACTGACCTTGGTTTCAATAAGGAAAATATCTTCACCTACATTCACACCATCTATAATTGCCTGTTCACGCGTATATTCACTGACTATATTTTCATTAAAGAAAGCAAAAGTCCGGTTATCAGGTGTTGCAGTTAATCCAATAATAAAAGCATCAAAATAAGTCAGCACCTGACTCCAGACATTATAGATAGAACGATGACATTCATCCACAATGATACAATCAAAAAACTCTGGTGGATATTTCTCATTATAAGCTACTTCTCTCGGAGCTTTGCTTTCAGCAGTTACATATTCAACAAACGGAGCTTCTTCTGCTGATTCATCCAATTCCTCTTCTTTAAGAATAGAGTACATTCTCTGTATCGTAGAAATACAAATCTGAACATCATTTGGCATATACGAAGATTTTAATCTACGTACACCATATATCTGCGAAAAAGACCTCGGGTCATCATTTGGTGTATACGCAAGAAATTCCCGCTCTGCCTGTTCCCCTAATCCTTTGGTATCTACCAAAAACAAAATACGTTTCATTTTTCCATATTTAAGCAATCGGTAAGCCGATGTAATTGCTGTAAATGTCTTTCCCGCTCCTGTTGCCATCTGCACTAGTGCCCTTGGACGATTATCCGCAAATGATTGATCCAGATTATTAATCGCATTAATTTGACATTTTCTGAATCCCTTTACATCTAAAAGTGGAAACTGCTTCATATTATTTCGAATCGTATCTGGCTGCTGAATCAAATCAAATAATGTCTCAGGCCGATGAAAAGAAAACACTGTCCTGGAACGATATTTAATATCCTTATAATCAGTAAAACGAATCAGTTTATCTGTTGCTTCATACGCAAACCGAATAGTATAATCATTCTTAACCCATTTGAACGTACTATTTGCATAACGCCCTGACTGCACCTCAACATCAGTAATTGACTGTCCTGCTTGGGATTGCTTCGCCTCAACTACTCCCACTGGCTTTCCATCCACAAATAAAGCATAGTCAACCTCACCTGTACTGGTAGGAAATTCACGAACCGCTACACCAAGAGAAGCTGTAAGATTCAATCTTTTCAAATCCTGTATCACCCATCCAGACTGACAAAGCTTATCATCAATCACACAACGTGCTTTTTCTTCCGGTGTCATATCCTTCTTCATCTCCCTTATACATATTCATCATCTATGTAGTACCTTACTCTCTATTAAAAATAAGTATATCATCACCCCACATACTTCGCAAGAACATACGATTTTTTATAATACTCTTTTTCTTTTCCCCCTCTATTATCCCGCCCAAGAATCAACCACTTACAACTCCCTCGCAGGGCATTTTGCCTCCGGCAAAATCCCCAGACATACATCTTTTTCCACGTCCAATAACCAGCGCAAACAAATAGTTTCTTTCGTGTGCATTTGCAGGATACTTAGATATTCTTAGGTATCAAAAATCCGCGTTATGAGAAGAAAAGTCCTTTGTCTGAGCGCCAGCGAGTAATCCAGACTTTTCTTCTCATGTTTTTAGCGGATTTTTGATGCCTTAGAATATCTTAGTATCCGAAACCGCACACGAAAGAAACTATTTGTCTGCGCGTCCCCCCACCCACGAAAAAAACAGCCCCTTTCATTCCCGAAAAAGACTGCTTTTTTCATCCTTTTATTTAATTCTCATAACTTCCATCTGCGCCAAAATTGCATCCACACACTTCTCAAATCCAAGCTTTCCTGCATTCAGACACAGATCATAATTCGTCGCATCACTCCAGTCCCCACCGGCAAATTTACGATAATAATCCTGCTTTCTCTTATCATCCCTACGAAGAAACTTCTCAATCTCCTCATCACTGCCGCTGATCTTCTCTCTGGACTTCTCCACACGAAACTCCCAGGGTGCATGAATAAACACTCTCAAAGTATTCGGTCTGTCCTTAAACACATAATTCACACAACGCCCAACGATCACACAGGATTCCTTCTCTGCCAGATCCGTTGCAATCTTCGCCTGATAATTAAAAATATTCTCATCAGAAACAAACCCCTTCTGATCCGGTGCGATCAGATCTCCTTTATATAACCCTGTCTTATTAAACAGAGATGCCTTCACACTGGAGCCTTCTTCCACCTGTCCAAAAAGCTTCACATCAATCCCGCTCTCATCAGAAGCCATCTGAATGATCTGCTTGTCATAGAAAGAAACTCCCAGTTTCTCTGCCAGCATCTTACCGACGGTACGTCCGCCACTTCCATACTGTCTCGCAATGGTAATTACAAAATTCTCCATAAAATCCCTCCTGTTTACTCTCCAAGATAAGCTTTCTGAACAGATTCATCATGAAGAAGATCACTTGCCTTACCTTCCAGTGTAATCCTTCCGGTCTCAAGGACATAAGCTCTGTCAGCAATAGAAAGAGCCTTCTTCGCATTCTGCTCAACCAGAAGAACCGTTGTTCCACTCTCACTTACCTCTTTAATGATATCAAAGATCTCATTTACAAAGATCGGTGAAAGGCCCATGGACGGCTCGTCCATCAGAATGATCTTCGGCTGGCTCATCAGCGCACGTCCCATGGCGAGCATCTGCTGCTCACCACCACTTAAGGTACCTGCAGTCTGATTCTGACGTTCCTTCAGACGCGGAAAACGTTTATATACTTTCTCAATGGTCGCATCAATCTCATTTTTATCAGATCTTGTAAAAGCACCCATCTTCAGATTCTGAAGAACAGTCATATTTGCAAACACACGTCTTCCTTCCGGAACATGTGCCATACCCATTGTTACGATTTTGTGAGGCGGAACCTTTGTGATATCCTGTCCGTCATAAATAATATGTCCTGATTTTGCCCGGAGAAGCCCTGTCACTGTATGCAGGGTAGTTGTTTTACCTGCACCGTTTGCACCGATCAGAGCAATAACTTCACCTTCATTTACAGAGAAAGAAACACCCTTCAATGCCTGAATCATTCCATAATAAACCTGTATGTCCTGTACTTCCAGTAATGCCATCTGTCTCTCCTCCTATTCTCCAAGATATGCCTTGATAACTTCCGGATCATGGAGCACATCTGAAGTCTTGCCCTGTCTCAGAACATGACCGAAGTTCAGTACAGTCAGCTCCTCACAGATACCTGAAACCAGCTTCATATCATGCTCGATCAGAAGAATGGTCATATCAAAGTTATCACGAACAAAACGGATGGTATCCATCAGTTCCTCAGTTTCATTGGGGTTCATACCTGCAGCCGGCTCATCCAGAAGAAGAAGCTTCGGCTTTGTTGCCAGTGCTCTGGCAATCTCCAGCTTTCTCTGTTTACCATAAGGAAGGTTGGATGCAAGGATATCTGCCTCTTTGTCCAGATCAAACACTTTAAGAAGCTTCATTGCTTCCTCATTCATGGTTTTCTCAACCTTAAAGTATTTCGGAGTATGTACAATACTTGTAAAAAGGCTGTATTTATCATGATTGTGAAGTCCTGCCTTTACATTGTCCAGCACACTCATCTGATGGAACAGACGGATATTCTGGAATGTTCTGGCGATTCCCGCCTTGTTGATATCAATGGTACTCTTTCCGGTGATATCCTGTCCGTCCAGATTGATGATTCCCTCGTCCGGCTTATACACACCTGTAAGAAGGTTAAAGATTGTAGTCTTACCGGCACCATTCGGACCGATCAGACCATAAAGCTGTCCTTTCTCGATGGAGACATGGAAATCATCCACTGCATGAAGACCGCCGAATGAAATATTTAAATGATTTACTTCCAGCAATGCCATAGCTTATGCCTCCTTTTTCTTAAATTTACTGAAAAGACGCTCTCTCATCTCGATTGCCTTAGGTGCCCAGTTGATCAGCATCATTACGATCAGCACGATTGCATAGAACAGCATACGGTAATCACTGAGTCCACGCAGAAGCTCAGGAAGAAGGTTCAGAATCACTGCCGCAATAATAGAACCACGCATATTTCCAATTCCACCGAGAACTACGAATACCAGGAACATGATAGACATGTTATAACCGAAGTTCTTCGGAAGTGCTGTTAAAGTTGCAAGATTATGAGCATAAAGCACACCGCCGATACCGGCTAATGCTGCTGAGATTGCAAATGCTTTCAGTTTATACTTTGTGATATCAATACCAATTGATTCCGCTGCAATACGGTTATCACGGATTGCCATGATCGCACGTCCGTCTCTGGAATTGTTCAGGTTCAGAACTACGAATAAAGTAACCAGAATCAGAATCACACCTATAGTAAAGGTTGACTGTCTCGGTGTACCTGTGATACCCATGGCACCACTGATGATCATTTTTCCACCAGGCTCCATTCCAAGAGACATCTGGTCTTTCATGGAAAAATGGATTCCGTTGCTGTCAATTCCTACATAAAGCACATTGATGATATTCTTAATGATCTCACCAAATGCCAGTGTTACGATAGCAAGGTAGTCACCTTTCAGACGAAGTACAGGAATACCGATCAGGAATCCAAAGATACCTGCACATACAGCTCCGATGATCAGAGCAACGAAGAAACGAAGTCCTGCATTTGTAAATGTATCCATAGTTGCCTTTGTAAATGCTGCACTGGTGAAAGCACCGATACACATAAATCCGGCATGTCCAAGACTTAACTCACCCAGAATACCAACCGTCAGGTTCAGGGAAAGAGCCAGGATAATATATACACAAAGAGGCACCAGAAGACCCTGCATCAGGTTGGAAAGCAGATTCCCTGCAATCAGTCCCTGTACGATCAGATATGCTGCAAGAACCATTCCGTATGTAATGAGATTGCTTTTTGTTGTTTTGTTTAATTTCTTCTTTTCCATGTCTGCCACCTCACACTTTCTCCTGAATGTTCTTACCAAGAATACCGGTAGGTTTCACAACCAGAACTACGATCAGAACACCGAATACAATGGCATCAGCCATCTGTGAAGAGATATAAGCTTTACCAAAAATCTCCAGGATACCCAGAACAACACCTCCGATAAAGGCTCCCGGGATAGATCCGATACCGCCAAATACAGCTGCAACGAATGCTTTGATACCAGGCATAGCACCTGTATATGGTGTCAAAGACGGGTATGCAGAGCAGAGAAGCACACCTGCGATTGCTGCAAGTCCTGAACCGATTGCAAAAGTGATGGAGATTGTTTTGTTTACGTTAATACCCATTAACTGGGCAGCGCCTTTATCCTCAGATACGGCAAGCATTGCCTGTCCTGTTTTTGTCTTGCTGATAAAGAGCATCAGACCTGCCATGATCAGGATACCACCGATAATGGTTACGATGGTTACACCAGTGATCACGATAGAACCACCTGCAAGTTTCAGGGATGGAAGACTGATCACGTTACTGAATGATTTGGTATCTGCTCCCCAGATCAGAAGGGCCACGTTCTGAAGCAGGTAGCTGACACCAATTGCTGTGATCAGAACAGCCAGAGGTGAAGCTGCATTACGCAGTGGTCGATACGCAACGCCTTCGATCACAACGCCCATGAGTGTACAGATGATAATGGACAGCAGGATGGCTAAAATCGGATTTAATCCCATGCCGCTGACTGCGACATAAACTACATAAGAGCCGACCATGATAACATCTCCATGAGCGAAGTTCAGCATTTTAGCGATTCCGTATACCATGGTATAACCAAGGGCGATGATCGCATATACACTTCCGAGGCTGATACCACTGATAAGATATGATATAAAACTACTCATAGAAGTCTTTCCTTTCTTATATTTAAATAATTTTATTGTGTGTAAAACTGGCAGATTTGCCTTTAGCGAAATCTGTCTTGTTTATTTTGCCAAAAGTAAATCTGTCATTAACGCATTAATGTAATAACGTATTAGGCAACAGGGCTGTCTGCATAATTCAGACAGCCCCGTTGGCATGCAACCATTGTCCACTCCAGGAACAATCGCATTTTATTTCTTATGAAATCTTTTCAGTTATTTCAATTTCATTATTCCATTGCTGCGTAAGCACCATCTTTGATTTCTACAGCTTTCGGAGCTTTGTTCGGCTCACCGTCTTCTGTCCATGTGATCTCGTCACCTGTAACACCTTCAAGTGTGATCTCGGTCATGCCTTTTTCAAGTGCTGCACAGATATCTGCAACATCCATGTCTGCTTTTACATCTTCTTTTTCTGCTGCTGCTTTGATTGCGTATACTGCATCATAAGCATCTGCTGCAAACTGGTTTGGTGTGTCTTTGTAAGCATCTTTGTATGCTTTTACAAAGTTCTGGGTTTTCTCATCTGTAGAATCTGCTGCAAATGGTGTAAGAAGCATCAGCCCCTCTGCAAGAGATGTATCAAAGTTTTCTACACCAAGGATACCGTCCATACCGTCGCATCCGAAGAATTTAGTTTCAAATCCCATGCTGTCTGCCTGTGCAAGGATCAGAGAAGCTTCTGTATAATAAATCGGAAGGAATACTAATTCAGCACCACCGTCTTTTGCTTTCTGAAGCTGTACGGAGAAGTCTTTATTGTTATCAGCAGTGAATGCTTCGGAAGATACGATTTCAATACCCTGATTAGCTGCTTCTGCTGTGAAGTTCTGTGTGATACCTGATGAATATACATCAGAGCTATCGTAGATAATAGCTACTTTTGTAGCAAGTTTATGCTCTCCAATGTACTGAGCTGCTGCAGTACCCTGGTTCGGGTCAGAGAAGCATACACGGAATACGTTCGGATTAGCAACACACTCTGTTGCAGATCCGGATGGAGTAAGCTGGAACATATTGTCTGCTGCTGTTTCATTTGCTACAGCTACACAAGGTGTGGAAGTAACTGTACCAACCAGGACGTTCATTCCCCAGTCTTTTAATGCGTTGTAAGCATTCAGGGTTTTCTCAGCATCGTTTTCATCATCTTCAAATTTGAACTCTACCTGATATCCGTTGATTCCGCCGTCTTCGTTTACTTCATTGATTGCAAGCTCTGTTGCATTCTTTACAGCCTGTCCATAGATTGCTGCTGCTCCGGTTACAGGTCCGATTCCACCGATCTTAAATGTAGCATCGTCTGCAAATACAGATACAGGTGCAACTGTTGACATTACCATTGCTGCTGCCGCAGTAACACTGATGATTTTTTTCAGGTTTTTCATAATAAAATCCTCCTTATATTTTGTCAGTCCTTTCGTCCCTCTTACGGCTCATAAGATTAGCTTCCGTTACCATTCATTCCACCCGGTATATCATTTTCACCAGATTCCGCAGGTTCATTTATTATGTAGAGGAACTGAAAAGTAACAAAAAGCCAACTGGGTTCCCAGCCGGCTTTGGCTTCCACTGACACTTTAATATGTTGCTGTTTTAAATTATATCACCATATATTTGACCATGCAAGAAAAACTTTATGGAAATTTAAGATTTTTCCGTCTTTCATGGACACTTGACCGTACCGCGCACGCAATTTTATCCCATTCATCGAAAAATGCATTAAAAAAGGTACACATAGAAACCGTAACAATTTCTATGTGTACCTCAAAATTCTGATTTAATTTATCAAATCTTATGTCTCTCTAAAACCGACAATTATGCAATTGCTTTTTTAGCGATCTCAGCAAGTGCTGTAAATCCTTCTGCATCGTTTACTGCAAGTTCAGCAAGCATCTTTCTGTTGATGTCGATGTTTGCAACTTTCAGTCCGTGCATCAGTTTGCTGTAGGATAATCCGTTCATTCTTGCTGCTGCGTTGATACGAGCGATCCAGAGCTGTCTGAACTGACGTTTTTTCTGCTTTCTTCCTGCATAGGAGCTAGCAAGTGCTCTCATTACAGACTGTTTAGCAACTCTATACTGTTTGGAACGGGCTCCTCTGTAGCCTTTTGCCAGTTTTAATGTACGATTATGTTTTTTCTTTGCGTTTAATCCGCCTTTAATTCTTGCCATTTCTTAAATTTCCTCCTGTTTGTCTATCTTCAATGAATAAATGCTTCTTATAAATATGGTAATGCTTTCTTCATGCTCTTAACATTAGTAGAATCAACAACAGTAGCTTTTCTCAGATTTCTCTTTCTCTTCTGAGATTTCTTTGTTAAGATATGGCTCTTATAAGCTTTATTTCTTACTAACTTTCCTGTACCTGTTTTTTTGAAACGTTTTGCTGCTGCTCTACAAGTTTTAATTTTTGGCATTGTAATTTCCTCCTTAATATCGTATCTATTTAATGTCCCTCATCCAGCCTGACACCCTCAGGGTGTCTCTCCAAATGAATGCAACATCCTAGTGTTTCTGTGCTAAAAACATTGTCATGCTTCTGCCTTCTACCTTCGGAGCCTTCTCTACAGTCGCTATATCGGACAGAAGATCTGCGAAGTCGTCAAGCACATGTTTGCTGCTGGACATATGTGCCATCTCTCTTCCGCGGAAACGAAGTGTAACCTTAACTCTGTCGCCCTTGCTAAGGAACTTTCTTGCTGCATTTACCTTCGTCTTTAAATCATTCGTATCAATGTTCGGGGAAAGACGCACTTCTTTGACATCGATGGTTTTCTGCTTTTTTCTGGCCTCTTTTTCTTTTCTTGCAAGTTCGTAACGGTATTTACCGTAATCAATGATCTTACATACTGGTGGCTTCGCCTGTGGGGCAATCTTTACAAGGTCAAGTCCTGCCTCCTGTGCTTTCGCCATCGCTTCTCTGGCGGACACGATTCCAAGCTGAGCTCCGTCCGGACCAATCAAGCGTACCTCTCTGTCTCTGATCTGTTCGTTAATCATTAAACCGCTAATTGTTGTACACCTCCATGAACATGATAGAATTAATTTTTTCTTTCTCAATCAATGTAGCTTAAGCCGCACAAAAAAAGCGCAGACAGATGTCCACACTTCAAATAATTACACCTGCGCACTGATGGTTGGTCCGTTCGCAGTACTGTGCAATATTGACCTGAGTCGCTTATCTTCAGCGCTGAGGTGAGAGTGAACTCTGCTTTCTTTTCGCTACGTACTTTAAGAGAATACCATGGTATCTTCTGTTTGTCAACTGTTTTTTTATATTATTATGTATTTATTTGTGCGTATGAGTTTTTCTTTTTCCGGGCATACTATCCAACATCGGAATCCGATAAGACAGACTGTAACATGGACCATTGATCAGAGGTGTCAAAGTCCGACAGCTGACGGTTTCCGGTAAAATCATATTTATCAGGAGGACACTTTTATGACAATCCTTAAATGTTCCGCACACAACTGCTACTATAACAAAGATTCTCTCTGTTCCAAAGGTGCCATTAATGTGGAAGGCGCAGATGCACGTTATGCAGATGATACCGCCTGTGAAAGTTTCCGCGATCAGAAAGAAGATTCTGCAACAAATGCTGCTGATTCCGGTTGTGGA
>ENA-ORMN01004459-ORMN01004459.1-human-gut-metagenome-genome-assembly--contig:-NODE-4459-length-10079-cov-4.148444_pt1 | contig 10079 bp, 3 predicted proteins | sample MGYA00242102_ERZ508993 | MGnify/ENA primary metagenome ERZ508993 (study PRJEB26280, sample SAMEA2338770) | human gut metagenome | biome: human gut; feature: human-associated habitat; material: faeces... | reverse complement strand
TAACACGACCGCCACGGATCATAACAACGCTATGCTCCTGCAGGTTGTGACCAACACCCGGGATGTAAGCGGAGACTTCGATACCGTTGGAAAGACGGACTCTGGCAATCTTACGAAGTGCGGAGTTCGGCTTCTTCGGGGTAGCAGTCTTAACAGCAGTGCAGACACCGCGCTTCTGGGGAGAATCCTGATCGATAGCAATTCTCTTCTTGGAGTTCCAACCCTTCAGCAGTGCCGGCGCCTTTGCCTTCTTCTCGGAAACTGCGCGACCTGTGTGAATCAACTGGTTAAATGTGGGCATATTGCACCTCCTTACACAATTTCTATATATGTCATGCGGGTTTATATTGCCCGCAGAACATGCGCCTATACAAAACAGTATCCTGTCCGTACAAAAATCGCGCGGACAGGTCTGTTTTATGCGGTTTCAAAGGCGGTTCTGGCAGAAATTCTCAGATTTCATGCCCACAACACACCATTTGACATTATACACCGCTCATTATTCGTTTGTCAAGCCCTCTTCTGCATTCTGTGCGGAAGTTTTTTCCTCAAAGCTGCTCAAAGCGGCTACGGCCTCCTGGCTTAAAGAGCTGCTCGGCGCCGTCGGCGCAATTTCAACATTGGTGTAGCAGTCCATGCCGGTGCCGGCCGGAATCAGCTTACCGATGATGACGTTCTCCTTCAAGCCAAGCAGCGGGTCTACCTTGCCCTTGATGGCGGCGTCGGTCAGCACGCGTGTGGTCTCCTGGAAGGAAGCAGCGGAAAGGAAGGACTCGGTCGCCAGAGATGCCTTCGTGATACCGAGCAGCGTCGGCGTGAATGTCGCCTCGCGCAGGCCGGTCTCGCCGTTTGCAATTCTTGCGGCGATCTTCTCGTTTTCAAGAAGCGTGTCGTTCTTATCGACGAGCGCGCCGACGAGCAGCGGCGTGTCGCCCGCGTCTTCAATGCGCACCTTGCGCATCATCTGACGAACGATAACTTCGATGTGCTTATCGTTGATATCAACACCCTGCATACGGTAGGTGCGCTGCACTTCCTCAATGAGGTAATCCTGCACCGCCTCCGGGCCGCTGATGGCGAGCACGTCATGCGGGTTGACGGAGCCTTCGGTCAAGCGGGTGCCCTTTTCAACCACGTCGCCCTCTTTTACGCTGAGGCGTGCACCGAACGGGATGAGGTAGCTGCGCTGGTCGCCATCGCCGCGAACGACAATGTGGCGGTTCTTTTTGACCTCTTCAAAGCCGATCGTACCGCCGATCTCTGCGATGATTGCGAGATGCTTCGGCTTGCGGCTTTCAAACAGCTCACTGACACGCGGAAGACCCTGCGTGATATCCTCGTCGGAGGCGACGCCGCCGGTATGGAACGTACGCATCGTCAGCTGCGTACCCGGCTCGCCGATGGACTGTGCGGCGATGATACCAACCGCCTCGCCGACCGTGATCGGCTGGCCGTTTGCAAGGGAGGAACCGTAGCACTTCTTGCACACGCCGTGACGGGTGCGGCAGTTCAAAATAGAGCGGATTTTGATGTGCGTCGTGCCGCGGCTGATGATGAGGTCAGCTTCGGCGTCGCCAATCATCTTATCCTTAGAAACGAGCACGTTGCCATTCTCGTCGCAGTAATCGTCAAGCAGGTAGCGGCCCACAATACGCTCCTTAAGCGGCTCAATGGATTCGTTACCGGATTTGATCTCGAACACTTCCAGACCCTCGGTCGTACCGCAGTCATCCTGACGAACGATAACATCCTGAGAAACGTCAACCAGACGTCTGGTCAGATAACCGGAGTCAGCCGTTCTCAGAGCCGTATCGGCAAGACCCTTACGAGCACCACGGGAGGAAATGAAGTATTCCAAAATGTTCAGGCCTTCACGGTAGTTCGCCTTGATCGGGATTTCGATCGTCTTACCGGACGTATTCGCGATCAGACCGCGCATGCCGGCCAGCTGACGGATCTGGTTCATAGAACCACGGGCGCCGGAGTCTGCCATCATGAAGATCGGGTTGTAACGGTCAAGGCCGTCCTGCAGGGCTTTCGTAACGTCGTTCGTCGCCTTTTCCCAGGTCTTCAGAACCGCGCTGTAACGCTCGCCGTCGGAGAGGAAGCCGTCGCGGAAATCTGCGGTAATCTCGCTGATCTCTGCCTCTGCCTTTGCAAGAATCTCCTGCTTCTGCGGCGGAATAGTCGCATCGCAGACAGCAACGGTGATTGCGCCGATGGTGGAATACTTGTAGCCCTGTGCCTTAATGGCATCAAGCATTTCGCTTGTGATCGCCGTGCCGTGCTTTTTGATGCACTTGTCGATGATCTTGCCGAGCTGCTTCTTACCGACGAGGAAATCGACCTCAAACTTGAGGATGTTCTCCGGGTCGGTGCGGTCAACAAAGCCGAGATCCTGCGGGATCGGACGGTTGAAGATCATGCGGCCCATCGTCGTATCGACAAGGCCCGTATATGTCTGGCCGTTGTACTCCACGGTTCTTCTGACCTTGATCTTGGAGTGCAACGTGATATATTTTGCGTCATACGCCATGAACGCTTCGTCCATGTTGCGGAATACCTTGCCTTCACCGATCTCTCCGTCCTTATCGAGCGTAAGGTAATAAGAACCGAGAACCATATCCTGCGACGGGACCGCAACAGGGCTGCCGTCGGAAGGCTTTAAGAGGTTGTTTGCAGCCAGCATGAGGAAGCGTGCCTCTGCCTGTGCTTCTGCGGAAAGCGGCACATGCACAGCCATCTGGTCGCCGTCGAAGTCCGCATTGAATGCGGTGCAGACGAGCGGATGCAGCTTAATGGCGCGGCCCTCAACGAGGACCGGCTCAAACGCCTGAATGCCCAGGCGGTGCAGCGTAGGTGCACGGTTCAGCATGACCGGGTGGTTCTTGATGACAATCTCCAGTGCGTCCCAAACCTCGCTCTTCGCGCGCTCTACGGCCTTTCTTGCAGCCTTGATGTTGCCGGCGGCACCGGTCTCGACAAGGCGCTTCATAACAAACGGCTTAAAGAGCTCCAGTGCCATTTCCTTCGGCAGGCCGCACTGGTACATTTTCAGCTCCGGGCCAACAACGATAACGGAACGGCCGGAATAGTCAACACGCTTACCGAGCAGGTTCTGACGGAAGCGGCCCTGCTTGCCCTTCAGCATATCGGAAAGGGACTTGAGCGGGCGGTTGTTCGGGCCGGTGACCGGTCTGCCGCGGCGGCCGTTGTCGATGAGGGCATCGACAGCTTCCTGCAGCATACGCTTCTCGTTGCGCACGATGATGTCCGGTGCGCCGAGCTCGATGAGTCTCTTCAGACGGTTGTTTCTGTTGATAACACGTCTGTACAGGTCGTTCAGGTCACTCGTTGCAAAGCGGCCGCCGTCCAACTGTACGAGCGGACGGATATCCGGCGGGATAACCGGCACGGCATCGAGGATCATCCACTCCGGGCGGTTGCCGGAGATGCGGAAGGATTCCACAACCTCAAGACGCTTGAGAATGTGCACGCGCTTCTGTCCCTGCGCGGTTTCGAGGTCTTTTTTGAGCTCTTCGCTGAGCTTTTCGCAGTCGATATCCTCGAGCAGCTTCTTCACAGCTTCAGCGCCCATGGACGCCTCGAAGTCGTCCTCATATTTTTCACGCATGTCGCGGTATTCCTTTTCGGTGAGCGTCTGCATCTTAGAGAGCTCACGGACGGAACCCGGATCCGTAACGATGTAAAGTGCGAAATACAGAACCTTTTCCAGTACGCGCGGGGAAAGGTCAAGAATCAGACCCATGCGGGACGGGATGCCCTTAAAGTACCAGATGTGCGAAACCGGCGCTGCAAGCTCAATGTGACCCATGCGCTCACGGCGAACCTTGCTGCGCGTCACTTCAACGCCGCAGCGCTCGCAGACCTTGCCCTTAAAGCGGATGCGCTTATACTTGCCGCAATGGCACTCCCAGTCCTTTGTCGGTCCGAAAATGCGCTCGCAGTACAGGCCGTCGCGCTCCGGCTTCAATGTACGGTAGTTGATGGTCTCGGGCTTCGTGACCTCACCGTACGACCAGGAGCGAATCTGCTCGGGCGATGCAAGGCCGATCTTTATTGATTCAAAAACGTTAAACTCCATATATGCGATCCTTTCCTTTCACCCGAAATTAGAACTCGTCGTCGATGCCGTCAAACAAATCGTTATCGGAGCCTTCAAACTCATCATCGTCGCCGGTAGAGAAGAAGTCGTCCTCTTCCCCGTCTTCGTTCTCGATGGAATAGCCGTCGAAATCGCCGTCCGTTGCGACGTTCTCTTCATCAAAGACCTGATCGCCCGGGGTGAGACCCACATCATCGTCATCGTCGAAGCTCTGGCGCAGGTCAATCTCCTCGTTGTCCTTATCCAGCACCTTGATGTCGAGGCCGAGTGCCTGCAGTTCCTTGATAAGAACGCGGAAGGATTCCGGAATGCCCGGCTTCGGCACGTTCTGGCCCTTAACGATGGCTTCGTAGGTCTTTACACGGCCCACAACGTCGTCGGACTTCACCGTCAGGATCTCCTGCAGGGTGTAAGCCGCGCCGTAAGCCTCCAATGCCCAAACTTCCATTTCGCCGAAGCGCTGGCCGCCGAACTGCGCCTTGCCGCCCAAAGGCTGCTGGGTAACGAGGGCATACGGACCGGTGGAACGGGCGTGAATCTTATCGTCAACAAGATGATGGAGCTTGAGGTAGTACATGTAGCCAACGGTAACCGGGTTATCGAAATACTCGCCGGTACGACCGTCACGCAGACGGAACTTGCCATCCTCACTCATGCCCGCCATGCGGAAGCACTCGCGGATATCCGCTTCGTGTGCGCCGTCGAATACCGGGGTCATAATCTTCCAGCCAAGTGCGTTTGCCGCCATGCCGAGGTGAACCTCGAGAACCTGTCCGATATTCATACGGGACGGAACGCCCAGCGGGTTCAGAACGATGTCAAGCGGTGTACCGTCCGGCAGGAACGGCATCTCTTCCATCGGCAAAATGCGGGAAACAACACCCTTGTTACCGTGGCGGCCGGCCATCTTATCGCCGACGGAGATCTTTCTCTTCTGTGCGATATAGCAGCGCACGACCTTGTTGACGCCGGGGCTCAGCTCATCGCAATTGTCTCTCGTGAAGACCTTAACGTCCACAATGGTGCCGTACTCGCCGTGCGGAACACGGAGGGACGTATCGCGAACCTCGCGGGCCTTTTCACCGAAGATGGCGCGCAGCAGGCGCTCTTCGGCGGTCAGCTCGGTTTCGCCCTTCGGCGTGACCTTACCGACCAGAATATCGCCGGCGTGAACCTCCGCACCCACACGAATGATGCCGCGGTCATCAAGGTCGCGCAGCAGATCTTCGTTGACGTTCGGGATGTCGCGGGTAATCTCTTCCGCGCCGAGCTTTGTATCTCTGGCTTCCATCTCATACTCTTCGATATGGATGGAGGTATAAACGTCGTCGCGTACGATTTTCTCGTTCAGCAGGACGGCGTCCTCGTAGTTGTAGCCTTCCCAGGTCATGAAGCCGATGAGCGCGTTCTTGCCGAGCGCGATCTCGCCGTTCTTAATAGCCGGGCCGTCCGCCAGAACATCGCCCACTTCAACGCGGTCGCCGCGGTTGACGATCGGGACCTGGTTGATGCAGGTGCTCTGGTTGGAACGCATGAACTTTGTGACAACATAGTCGTCGATATCGCCGTTATCGGTCGTCACGCGAATGAGGTCTGCGCTGACGCTCTTAACGACACCTGCGCGTTCGCACAGGACGCAGACGCCGGAGTCAACGCCTGCTTTATACTCCATGCCGGTACCGACGATCGGAGACTCGGTGCGGAGCAGCGGAACTGCCTGACGCTGCATGTTCGCGCCCATCAGAGCACGGTTCGCGTCATCGTTTTCGAGGAACGGGATCATCGCCGTTGCAACGGAGAAGACCATACGCGGGGAAATATCCATGTAATCGACGCGGGTCGGCTCAACCTGAATGAACTCGCCCTTGAAACGTGCGAGAACGCTGTCGTTTGCAAAGGTGTTGTCTTCATTCAGCTTTTCGTTTGCCTGCGCAACGATGAACTCGTCTTCCACGTCCGCCGTCATATAAACGACTTCGTCCGTGACCTTGCCCGTCGCCTTATCAATCTTTCTGTACGGCGCCTCAATGAAGCCGTAGTGATTGATTCTTGCGAACGTTGCAAGGTAGGAGATCAGACCGATGTTCTGACCTTCCGGGGATTCGATCGGGCACATGCGGCCGTAGTGTGTGTAGTGAACGTCTCGAACCTCGAAGCTCGCACGGTCACGGGAAAGACCGCCCGGGCCCAAAGCGGAGAGACGGCGCTTATGCGTCAGCTCTGCCAGCGGGTTCGTCTGGTCCATGAACTGGGACAGCGGAGAAGAACCGAAGAACTCCTTGATGGCTGCCACCACCGGGCGGATGTTGATCAGAGCCTGCGGGGTGATGACGCTCTGATCCTGGCTCTGCAGGGTCATGCGTTCACGGATGACGCGCTCCATACGGGAGAAGCCGATGCGGAACTGGTTCTGCAGCAGCTCACCCACGCTGCGGATGCGGCGGTTGCCCAGGTGGTCGATATCATCGGTGGTGCCGAGATCGTACCGGAGGCCGCACATATAGTTGATGGAGGCGTAAATATCAAATTTGCGGATGTTCTTGGGGACCAGCTCATCGGCGCGGCGGGTCAGCTCTTCGGCCATTTCCTCGCGGGAAAGGCCCATATCCAGGATCTCGGAAAGGACGGCAAAGCGCACTCTTTCCCGGATGCCCATGGCCTTCAGCTCTTCGGCGGTGTAGTCGGTAAAGTCGGCCATATCCACCATGCCGTTGGAGAAGATCTTCAGCTCCTCCACCCCATCGTCCTCGGCCATCTGCAGGCCGGCGGGGGTCAGGCCCTGCGTGGTGATCCAGACGGTATCAACGCCGTGGGACTCCAGCAGGCGGGCGTCGTCGCGGCTCAGCAGGGCGCCGGCCTCAAAGAGGATCTCACCGGTGCGGGGATCGGCCACAGGGCGGGAAAGCACCTGGCCGGTGATGCGGGGCACCAGGGAGAGCTTTTTGTTGTACTTGTAGCGGCCCACCCGGGAAAGATCATAGCGGCGGGGATCGAACAGCAGCTGAGCGAGGTGCTTCACGGCCGATTCGATGGTGGGGGGCTCACCGGGACGCAGCTTGCGGTAAACCTCCAGCAGGGCCTCATCGCCCAGCATTTCGGCATCCTTGCTTTCGGCGGTCTTTACCAGGTAGGCATAGCGGCCAAACACCTCGTAGATCTCCTCATCGGTGCCGCGCAGGTCGGTCAGGGCGTTATTCACATCGGCATTGATCTGCTCGACGGTGACATCATCCCGCAGGCGCAGCAGCGACCGGATAAAGGTGGTGATGGGCAGCTTGCGGTTTTTATCGATGCGGACGCTGAACACATCGGCGGAGTCGGTATCATACTCCAGCCAGGCACCGCGGTTGGGGATCACGGTGGAATCAAACAGTTTTTTGCCGGCGGGATCGTGGTGCATGCCATAATAGACACCGGGAGAACGCACCAGCTGGGAAACGATGACACGCTCGGCACCATTGATGATGAAGGTACCGGCATCGGTCATCAGGGGGAAATCTCCCATGTAGATGTCGGATTCCTTGATCTCGCCGGTGACCTTGTTGATGAGCCTGGCGCGCACGCGCAGGGGGGCGGCATAGTTTACATCCCGCTCCTTGCACTCCAGCAGGGGGTACTTTGGTTTGTCATCCAGCGTAAAATCAATGAAATCCAGCTGCAGATTGCCCTGATAGTCGGTGATCGAGGAGATGTCCTTGAATACGGCCCGAAGACCCTCATCCAGGAACCACTGATAGGAATTTTTCTGTACTTCGATGAGGTTCGGCATCTCGGCCACTTCATCGATGTGGGCAAAGCTCTGGCGGATATTTTTGCCCAGTTTTACGGGTTTGGTGTTTACCATCCGATGTTCCACTCCATTCCATCATTTTTTCGCCATCACTTGGACATCAATGACTGCATAAATATTTGTTGATTATGCACAGTATCACGAGAGTATTATCGTGACTTATGCACACTTGACAATACCGTTTAGTCATAAAAAGCCATTATGATACAGTATATTATTGTAGTCCCGAAATGGGGCCTTGTCAAGCAGAAATTCCAAAAAAAATGGTGAAATTTTAGTGACGGAAATTTTGACCAGAAACGCCCCGAAAGACGGCGAAACGCCCCGGACGCTATCCCATAAATGGGACAGGCCCGGAGCGTGATGACGCAGAGGGGAAATTACTTGTAGAAGGCACGCATGGCACGATAGGTCATGTAGACATCGGCCTTGGCGACGACCTCGAACGGGGCGTGCATGGAAAGCACCGGAACGCCCAGATCGACGGTATCGATATTGTGCTGGGAGACATACATGGCAACGGTGCCGCCGCCGCCCTGATCTACCTTGCCCAGCTCGCCGGTCTGCCAGCCAACATGCTCGGCATCCAGAATACGGCGGGCGAAGCCCATCATCTCAGCGGTGGCGTCATTGGTGCCGGCCTTGCCGCGGGCACCGGTGTACTTGGTCACCACGACGCCGTAATTGATGTAGCTGGCATTGCGGCGTTCATGCACCTCGCCGTAAATGGGATCGAAGGCGGCGTTGACATCGGCGCTGAAGCAGTGGCTGTTAGCGGCCACATGGCGCACCTTGCAGCCGGCCATATCGGCCAGATCCTCAATGAAATCCTTGAGAAAGTAGGAGTTCATGCCGGTGGGGCCGTTGCTGCCGGTTTCCTCTTTATCCGCCAGAATGGTAACGGAGGTATACTCGGGGGATTTCTCATCGATCTCCGCCATGAGGATGGGATAGGCGCAGACGCGGTCATCGTGGCCGTAGGCGCCGATCATGGAGCGGTCGAGGCCGAGATCCCGGGCCTTGAAGGCGGGAACGGCGCACAGCTCGGCGGAGAGGAAGTCCTCTTCCACGATGCCGTATTTTTCGAACAGCAGCTTGGCAATGGCGACCTTGACCTTCTCGGCGCCGGTGTCATCCCGCAGAGCGGCGCTGCCGATGAGGATATTGAGCTTTTCGCCCTCGATGCCTTCGGCCAGGGTCTTGCGCATCTGGTCGGCGGCGAGATGCGGCAGCAGATCGGTGACGCAGAATACGGGATCGCCCTCTTCTTCGCCGATGGCTACGGACAGGCTGGAGCCGTCCTTGCGGATGATGGTGCCGTGCAGGGCCAGCGGGATGGCGGTCCACTGGTACTTCTTGATGCCGCCGTAGTAGTGGGTCTTGAGGAAGCACTGCTCGCCCTCCTCATACAGGGGCCGGGGCTTGAGGTCCAGACGGGGGCTGTCGATATGAGCCACACCGATGCGGACGCCTTCGGCGACGCTGCGGCGGCCGAGGGTAGCGGCGATGAGGGCCTTGCCGCGGTTATTGAGGTAGACCTTATCCCCTGCCTTGTACTGCTTGGCGTGGTCAAAGGGGACATAGCCGGCCTTTTCCAGCATGGCTACGGCAGTGGTAACAGCCTCGCGCTCGGTCTTGGCGGCATCCAGGAAGGTCTTGTAGCCCTCGCAAAAATCGTAAGCAGCCTTCAGCTCTTCCTCGGACATGGTCTCGGTGAGATTCTTGGGGTTCATCAGCAGCTCCTCGCGCAGCTGCTCGCCCTTGGTTTTTTCACTCATGGGTATTTTACTCCTTTCGGTTTTTTGATAATTTTATGGATTTATAGGCACAAAAACCGGCGGCAGCGCTCCACCTCTTTTTCCAGGTGGGCAAGATCCGACGAATTTGTGATGACAAAGTGGGAGCGGCGGGTATAGTACTCGTCCTCGTGTTGGTTGCTCATACGGGCTTCGGCGGCTTCCCTGGTGATGCCGTCCCGTTCCAGTACCCGACGCAGGCGCTCCTCCCGCGGGGTCACCACGCTGACAATAACATCGCAGAGTTTATCGCCGCCGCTTTCAAACAGGGTGGGGGCGTCCAGCACGCAGGCGCGGCAGCCGGCCGCTTCAGCGGCATCCATGCGGGCTTCGCACTCCGCCAGGATAAGCGGAAAAGTGATGCCGA
>ENA-ORMN01004457-ORMN01004457.1-human-gut-metagenome-genome-assembly--contig:-NODE-4457-length-10082-cov-6.937569_pt1 | contig 10082 bp, 15 predicted proteins | sample MGYA00242102_ERZ508993 | MGnify/ENA primary metagenome ERZ508993 (study PRJEB26280, sample SAMEA2338770) | human gut metagenome | biome: human gut; feature: human-associated habitat; material: faeces... | reverse complement strand
TTCAACAGCGAGGAAGGCCAGCGTGAATATGAGGAATGGCTGAAAGAGCAGGAAGCTCTACAAGCCTTGCCTGTTGCCGCATAAAAACAGCAGGACGCTCCCGGTAAAGGGAACGCCCTGCCTTACATAGATGTATCTCGCCGAGGTGTGTCCAGTTGGGCGCACCTCTTATTTTTTTGCCCTTAATCTTCTAACCCATGGCTTCCAGCTACGTTTTTCAAATACTCCTCCGGGTCACCGTTCAGAATCAAATCCGCATAGCCCAGTGGGTCGTTGTAGATGAGGTAGTCCAGTTCAGTCTGCTGGGCCATGGTCACATCCAGCGCATCCTCGACCCCGGTACAGTCGATGGAGATTTTTCTCCCATCCCGGAGCCGCAGCTCCACACATCCAGTGTCCATGTTGAAATGGCAGGCTCTTGCATCGTACTTCATAATCGCATCCTCCAAATCTTGTTATTGGCTTACGGTCTATGACAAGGTATCGGAGTTTTACGCCGTCCACGGGAGCCTTCATTCTCAAACCCGAAGAAAACGAAAAATCCGAACCCTTCTCCAATCGGAAATAGGTTCGGATTTTTCTTGTTTGGTGGGCGCGGGTGGATTCGAACCACCGAAGCTGAAAGCAGCAGATTTACAGTCTGTCCCCATTGGCCACTCGGGAACACGCCCATATTCTTTTGTGTCCGCCGCGCGGACTGCCTGTATATATTACCACGCGCAAAGCAGTTTGTCAACCATCTGCAACAGATTTTATCGCAATTTCTGCACCAATCTCTCCAACAAACTCGCCCCATGGAAAAACCGCCCGGAAATCAATGTTCCCGAGCGGTTTTTCTTGGAGCTGGTGACAGGAGTTGAACGAGCCACCGGCATTGCATCACTGAAAAATGGAGATTTTTACACTAAAATCTGCACGTTTAGCAGTCTTTTTCTTGTACCATCCTGCACAGCCCACACACCCACAAAATCAAAAGTGTGTTAAAATGTGTGTTATTTTCCGGCGTGCAGCAGCTTCAAAAACATGCCGTTGACGGCCTGCGCGGTCTCTGTGTCCTCACCGGTCAGAGCGTGGCCGTACACGCCGAAGGTGTCCATGTCTTCAGAGTGGCCTACAAGGTCTTTGACCTCACCGGCGGGCAGCTTCTTTGCCACGCTGACAAAGGTGTGCCGCATCTCGTAGGCTGACACCGGCGGGATCTCATTCACCCGGCAATAGACCTGCCAGCGCTTATAGTAATAGGCTTCGCTTTTCAGGCAAAACACGCTCTCACCGGCCCCAGTGATGGCCCGCTGCTGTTCCAGCACGGCACGCGCCAGATCGGACAGCACAAAGGCCCGCACGGCGTTGTCGTTCTTGCCGCGGGTCTGTTCGCCCAGCACGTTCACGGCGCGGGAGATGAACACTGTGCCGCCCTTGACATCGGCCCAGCGCAGGCCCACCAGTTCACCCGGGCGCAGGCCCGTGAGCACCTGAAAGCGGTAGGCATGGATAAAATCATCATGCACCCGCTTGCCCCTGTACAGGGTAGTGTCCACGCGGAACAGCGTTATCAGGGCATCCGGCTGCAACACCTTCTTGCCTTTGGGACGTGCGCCAGCTGGCACATGCAACCCTTCGGGGTGGAAGGTGGTCAGCTTCTTTGCACGGCACCATTTGCAGAATGCCCGCATATCCGCGCAGAGGGATTGCAGGGACTTCTTTGCAAGGCCGTCACTGTAGGCATCGTTTACCACGTCCTGCAGGTCTTGTTCTGTCAGGCTGGTAATGCGCTTCCTGCCAATCGCAGGCAGTATCCGGGTGCGCCAGCGGCTTTCAATGTTCCGCTGGTTGCCGGTGCCCGTGGTCTTTACCACCGTAGCATACCACTCTTGATACAAATCATCGACCCGGCGGGCCTTGACCCCAATGCCATCATCTAACCAGCGGTCAGCCTTTGCATTGGCTTCCCGCTGCCCGGTGCGGCCCGACTTCGAGCTGTAGAACTGCCGCCGTTCGCCGTCTTTCTGCACGGCAATGCGCCAGCGCTGGTATTTTTCTTCCCACTGGGCCGTGTTGGTTCGCTTGCTCATCTGGCTGCATCACTCTTTCTTTGTGCATTTTGCCCCCGGCGGCGCTCTGATCGCGGCCCGATCGGAGACTATCAGCCGTCAAAATGACGAATCTACAGTTGTCCAATTGTTGGACAACTGTCAGAGCTTGTCGCAATTTGCGACGAGCTGCCACTATCGGAGTTTTCGCATTATGCGACAACTCCCCCCTTATTTAGGGCAGAATCCCAAAATGGGAATGTGCCCCCGTTGCCGCACTGTGCGGCAACTTAAATGGTCAACAGTTGACCATTTAAATCCGCAACTGTTGCGGGATTAAAACTCACAGCTGAATTTTCAGCCGTCACACGCTCACAGCTGCCCGCTGTGGGCGTTTTATTCTTCGGCGGGTTCTTTATCGTCTGCACCGCCGGGAACACTCTGGGCGGTGTCTGTCCGGCGCTGGTAGGCGGGTATCTGGGTCAGCTCCTGCACACGCTCCACAGCCACGGTCTGGCCGTTGTCGTTCAGCGTGCGGAAGTGCTGCAAAAGCTGCTCTTCCTTTGTGGCTTTGCGGTTCGCATTGATTTCTTCAAATAAAGCATCAGAAGCCATGTCAAAGTCAGCCAGTGAATAAAAATCGACGTTCAATGCCGCAGATATTTTCTTTAAAAGCTCTATCGTCATTCCGCGTTTTCTTTCCATCATTGATTGAAAGGTTGACGGAGGAACACCAATTGAAAGTGCAAGTTTACGCCTGCTCATTCTTCGTTTTTCAAGTTCACGGTCAATATTATCGTAAATTTCCATTTTTGGTCACCACCTTAACAACAAGATAACACATCGTGAACGAAATTTCAACCAAACTATTGACATTAAACGAAAATCGAGCTATAATCCTGCTGTAAACGAAAATACGTTTACAGAAAACGATATTTTGTCGACATGAGGAAGTGAACAGAATGAAGCTCAAAGAAAACATTGAAATCATGGCCGCACGCAAAGGCCTGCGTCTGGGCCAGCTGGCAGACAAGGCCGGTGTGAGCCGCCAGAATCTTTCGACGATCAAGGGCCGCGGCACTTGTACCGCTTTGACTGCGTGCAAGATCGCCGCCGCGCTGGGTGTGGACGTGACCGAGATCATCGAAGAGGAGGACTAAACCATGTATCAACCATTTCACAAACTCCGCGTCCGGTTCGCTGAACTGGAAATGAAGCAGGGCGAAGTAGCCAAGCGGGCCAACATGGCCGAAAGCACCCTGACTGCCCGCATGACCGGCCGTTTGCCGTGGAAGGGCGACGAGATCGCCGCCGTGGCCAAGGTGCTGGGCATCCCCACCGACCAGATCGGCACGTTCTTCTTTGAGGACGCGCCCAAAGGTGGAAAGGGGGCTGCATGATGGAAGATTTCTGGGATCCATACGGAGAACCACCAGAGCCGCCGGAACACTTCGACTTCATGGAAGACTGCGAAATTGAAGATGACGGCTTGCCGCCCGTGGAGAACCTGCAGACGGCGTGTGGTCATGGCGTGCCGGAGCAAAGCCCGGCCATGATCGAGGGCGTACTGCGCAAAGGACACAAGATGCTGCTGGCAGGCCCCAGCAAGGCCGGCAAGAGCTTTGCTCTCATCGAGCTGGCCGTGTGCATTGCAAGCGGTACACCATGGATGAACCGTTTTGAATGCAGACGTGGAAAAGTCCTGTACGTCAATCTGGAAGTTGACCCGGCATCAGCAAAACACCGGTTCCATGACGTCAGCAAGGCGCTGGAACTGCCAGAGGAAGCCGTACAGGCTATGCTGCCGAACATCGACCTTTGGAACCTGCGCGGATACTGCATCAACTGGCCGCACTTCGTTGACATCTGCTGCAGCCGCGCCCGCCAGGAACAGTATGATGTGATCATCATTGACCCGTTCTATAAACTCAATGCTGGCAGGGAAAACAATGTTTTTGACATGGTGCAGTTCTGCAACGGTCTTGACCGGATTTCAGCAGTAAACGGTGCGGCCGTCATTTACGCACACCACCACAGCAAAGGCGACCAAGGGTGGAAGAACAGCATGGACCGCGCGTCCGGTTCCGGAGTGTTCGCCCGCGACGTTGACGCACTTCTGGATGTGATCGAGCTGGAATTACCGCCAGACCGGCAGCGGGCAGGCGTGACGGCGTGGCGCATCGAGGGCACATTGCGGGAGTTTCCCAGCTTTGAACCGGTGGACGTGTGGTTTAACTACCCCATCCACGTTATGGAACGATTCGACCCGGCGGACAATATTGCGCCGCACTCCCAGCTCCCTTCCTACCAGCGCGCAATGAATGCCCGCAAGCCCAAGGAGCAGAAGTTGAAGGAGCGCCGCCACCGTCTGGAAGCCGCAATAGACGTGCTGGCCGCACAGGGCGTGGAAGTCACCACAAGCACCCTTGTTGCATATCTGGATGTTACAAAGCAAACCGTTTGGCGCATGGTGGACGAGCACCCGGATTTTGAACGCGACACCAAAACCGGCCAGATCAGGCGCGCCCAGACAGCTGCCCCGCAGGGGTAAAACAGGGGGTAAAAAAACAGGATTTCCGCTATAACTGCAAAATCTGCATTTAGGGGGTAAAAAAACAGTATTATATATAGCAAAAAAGATAGTGATAGGTAGTGTAATTGGGAATGGGGGTTAGAAAGCCCCCCATTCCAATTACTACACTACCTTGCCGCCTGTTTTTTCTCTGGAAGAAAGGCAGCGCGTATTTTTCCGGGAAGGAGGTGAACCCCATGCACGAGCCAACCACCCGCCGGGCCTTGACCGGCGCAATCGTCAAACTGTTGGCCGCTGCCGATTTCCGGCAGTTACGCCTTGTGTGGGTGTATGCAAGCCACCTGATCGGCTGAACCCCGACCGAACAACGAGCGAACCGAGAGAAACCAGCCCAAGCAACAAGAAAGCCGCCTTCCCTGCGGCAACAGGGAGGGCGGCAGATGGGCGGTATAGTTTGCAACGACCAATACCGCCCCCAGTTTAACAAAACAGGAGGATTTTTGCAATGACTATGTATCACTTTACCTGTGTGGCACCCTTCCTTGCGTGGTGCCTGATCGGCGCTGTGGCCTGCTGGTTCAGCGGCAACCGCTAAGGAGGTGGGCGAGATGGAACAGACCGTGAACGCCCCGGCGGATATTTCGGCGGATTATTCGTTCATCATGGACGATGACAGCATGAGCGGCGACGGCATCCGCGCGGGTGACATTGTTTACTTTGCCGCCTGCGACCATGTGGACAACGGCCAGATCGCCGCCGTGCAGACACCTGACAGCGTGGAGATTTGCCACGTCTGGCAGCATCGCCGGTACATTGCCCTTGTGACCTCAGACCTGAAGCGCAACAGCACTGTTCTTCAGGACGCCGACCGGGACAGCGTGAAGATCATCGGGCGGGCCGTTGCCGTGCTGCACATGCTGAACACCAAGACAGAGAAAGGACAAGACCATGAAGAGAAATGAACTTCGCGCCCTGGGTATGACCCCGGAGCAGATCGACGCCGTTATGCAGATGAACGGCAATGACGTGAACCGCCTGAAGGCTGACACCGTGACCAAGAGCAGCAAGGAAGCGCAGCGCCTGCGGGAATCCTGTGTGGTGCTGCTGGAACTGCTGGACAGCCCGGAAGCCGTGCGCGGCATCCTGCTGCACGCTTCCCGCCTGTACTGTGAGCAGGAGCGCAGGAAGCCGCAGGAGGGCCAGCAGTGAAGGTGAAGATAACTTACACCCCAGAGCAGGAAAACGCCGCACAGGCCACGCTGGACGCCCTGCGCGCAATGTATCCGGTAGTGCGGGTGCACTACAGCCAGAACGGGGAAATCCGCATTATTTACTTGACGATTGACGGTTAAAGGGATAGAATACAGAAAGCGGTGCGCCTCCGCTATATGGTGGGGGTTCGACACCGCTTTTTTATTGCTTCCTTGCGTGGTTTGTGGTAAAATAAGGGCAAGGCATAGAGTACCGCCGGGCATGACCCGGGAGCTTATAAGGCACAGGGAAAACGCTATTTCAAGCGGTTCTCTGTGCCTATTTTTTATGCAATTTGCCCCGGTACTGGCATCGATCAGCACCCGGCCCGCGTCGCAAAACTGGCAAATTGCACAAACACACCCACGGCGGGGAAAAGCCGGAGAAAGGAAACCACTATGGAACAGAACACCCAGACCACCAGCCCCGAGGAACAGACCGGCGTGCAGCAGCCTGCACCCGAAAACGGCAGCAACCAGCCGGAACAGGAAAAGCGATTCACCCAGTCGGACGTTGACCGCATTGTAAAGGATCGCTTGAAGCGTGCCGAGCGCACCGCAGACAGCGCCCAGGCTGACGAGCTCAACGCCCAGCGCGCGGAACTGACCCAGCGCCAGAACCGCCTTGAATGCCGCGAGTACCTGTTGAACAGTGGGTATAACCCCGGGCTGTTGGACATTCTCGACACTTCCGACCCTGAAAAATTTAAGAGCAGCGCCAGCAAGCTGCAACTGCTGATCGACACGGAAAAGCGCAAAGCATACCCGGTTCCCCCTCTGCGCGGCGACCCTGACCCCAGCGGCAGCCGCCGGTCAGACTTTGCTTCCGCGTTTGCCAACGGTGCCAAGCACAAGCCGAAGAGCTGGCCCCCTGCTTATGATGAAGATTAACGAGGTTTTCATACATGTCTATTGAACTTACTACCAAATTTTCCCCGCAGACCGACGAGCTTTTCAAAGCGGAAAGTAAGATCAGCCTGCTGACCAACACCGATTTTGATTGGACGGGTGCCCACAGCATCAAGCTGTATAAGATCAGCACCGCGCCCATGAACGACTACGCCCGCAACGCCGTTGCAAGCGGGCAGCAGATCCATTATTACGGCGCAAACGGCAGCGAGCTGGAAGCCTACCCGGACAGCGCCGAAACGCTTTCCCGCTATGGCAAGCTGCTTGACCTGTCCGCCACCACCGAGGAGCTGCTGCTGAAGCATGACCGCTCTTTCATCTTCAACGTTGACAAGCTGGATCAGGACGAAACGCAGCAGCAGCTGGAAGCCGGCACTGCGCTGGCCCGCGAGCTGCGGGAGGTCGTCGTGCCCGAGGTGGACGCCAACGTGTACACCGTCATGACCGCCGGGGCTGGAAATACCCCCTCCCCTGCAGCACTCACCGCCAAAAATATTTACCCCTCCATCCTGGCCGCCTCCCAGGCACTGGACGACGCCGAGGTGCCCGAGACCGAGCGCGTGCTGGTGGTCACCCCGGCAACCTATGCGCTGCTGAAACAGGCCGTGGAGTTCGATCACACCGAGATCGGCGCAGAGATGCGTGCCCGCGGCGTGGTTGCCATGATCGACGGCGCAGCTGTGGTGAAGGTTCCGGCCATTCGCCTGCCGGAAAAGTTCGGCTTTATGCTGTGTCATCCGTCCGCTACCGTGGCCCCCGTCAAGCTGGAAGATTTCGGCATTCACGACGACACCCCGCTTTCGAGCGGCACCATCGTGACCGGCCGCGTGTGCTATGACGCGTTCGTGCTGGACAATAAGAAATCCGGCATCTACTATCAGGCCACCACCTGACGCAGCACAGCAAATGCCTGAGCCACCGCCCCAAAGCAGCCGGGTTCAATGCTTTTGAGGTGGGGGAGTACCTCCCTCCCAGGGGGCCCTCTGACCTTCCTACACCGTACTGTGAATATTTTCTCGCAAAAGGGCGCACGGGTTCCGGCCTGTGTGCCCCTTTTTCTTTGAATGGAGTGCAATTCTATGGACAAGCAGCCAGCCAAAACCACAGGTCAGCAGGACACAAACGCAGCCCTTGCAGCTCTGGCAGCCGCCGGGAATACCTTTGCTTTGGGCCAGCTGTGGGAGATCAACAAGGGGTTGCTGCACCGCCTGTTCTGGCAATGGTACAGCAAGAACAAGGCCGTTGCGGACAGCGCAGGCCTGACTATAGAAGATTTTGACCAGGAGGCGTTTTTTGCGGTCCAGGCTGCTGCCCAGGCCTTTGACCCGGAAAAGGGCACCTTTGCCACGCTGCTTGGTTACTATGTGCAAAACCGAATCAGCAAAGTGGTATGCGGTGAGCATGGCCGCCTGATGACCACAGAGGACGGGCGGGAAGTCCGCATATCTGCCAACCCGCTGAACGGCAGCACCAGCATTGACACCCCGCTGGACGATACCGACGGCGGCAGCGCAACCCTTGGCGACCTGCAGGAAGACCCGGCAGCCGCCCAGGCATTCCAGACCGCCGAGGATGAGCTTTACACCGAAGAGCTGCACGCAGCCTTGGAAGAAGCCTTGAACAAGCTGACCTCCAAGCAGGCCGACGTCATCCGGCGGCATTATTTCGGCGGGAAGAGCCTTTCGGAGATCGCCCGGGAGGATGGAACGACCAGCAACGCCCCGTTTAACAACGAGCAGACCGCTTTTCTTGTCCTGCGCAGGAACCCCGCCATTGTCCGCTGGCATGAGGATGTCATATCGGCCAAGGCGTGGACGGGCACCGGCTGGAACGCCTGGAACCGCTACGGCAGTGTGGAAGAGCGTGTAACCGAGTACATCGAAAAGAAGGAAGCCGAGCGGCGGGAGTTCATAGAGCAGCGCCGCCGGGAGGATGAAGCACTGTTAGAAAAAGCTCTTGAACGGTTCAAGTGTGTTAAATAGTGTGTTATGACAAAAGAAAAGAGCCTAGATTTTAACGAATCTAGGCTCTTTTCGATGGAGCTGGTGACAGGAGTTGAACCTGCAACCCACTGATTACAAATCAGTTGCGCTGCCATTGCGCCACACCAGCATGGACCAAGCGGTCTTTTGATAGAATACCAAAAAACGCGCGGCTTGTCAATATCTTCTTGGCGCGCAAAAAAACAACCCATTCCCCAAGCAGTATACTATACCGTTTAACAAATGAGGTGCCATTGCCATCAGTTCATACTTTCGTCTGCTTTTAGCATTCTTTTCTGTTGTATCACGTTTTGATACCAGGAATTTTCAACGCAATACATCGATAATAAAATCGAACCATTCGATTCTATTATCATAAAAACCCCACAGGAAGCGCGGACGGCTCCTGTGGGGTTCAAAGTCTGTTGTATTCTTTTTTGAGCAGCGGGCTGCTTCAGCGGGCAAGGGCCTGCTGGATCTTTGCAAAATCCTCCAGTGTGAGGGCTTCCGGGCGGATGCGGGCATCAAAACCGGCGGCTTCAATGGCGGCTGTCACCGCGTCCTTGGGCATCCCCAGGCCGCTGGCAATGGCGTTTGCAGCCGTTTTGCGGCGCTGTCCGAAGGCGGCACGCACCAGCGCAAAATAGCCTTCTTCGTCCTCCACCTGCACAGCGGGCTGCGGACGGATCTCCATGCGCACCACGGCGCTGGTCACCTTGGGGGCCGGGTAAAAACTGCCGGGCGCAGCGGTGAACATCATTTTGGAGGTGGCATAGTAGCTCACCGCGCAGCTGATGGCGCTGGATGCACGGGTGCCGGGCGCAGCAGCCAGACGGTCGGCAGCTTCCTTCTGTACCATGACGGTCAGGCTTTCAATGGGCAGGCGGTCGCCCAGCAGTTTCATGACGATGGGACTGGTGATGTAGTAGGGCAGGTTAGCGCACACAGCCACCGGCATACCGGGGAACTCTTCCGCAATAAGAGCCTTCAGGTCAACTTTCAGTACATCCTGTAATACCAGTTTAAAATTGTCCACTCCGGCCATCGTTTCGGCCAGCAGCGGCGGCAGGCGTTCGTCCACTTCAATGGACACCACCTTGGCGGCGCGCTTTGCCAGTTCCCGGGTCAGCACACCGATGCCGGGGCCGATCTCAATGACACCATAGCGCTTATCCACGCCGCTGGCATCCACGATCTTGGGCGGCAGACCCGGATTGATGATAAAGTTCTGTCCAAAACCCTTGGAGAGTGCAAAATCGTATTTTTCACACAGGGCGCGGATCACCGAGAGGTCGGTCAGTTCGGGCATAGATTCCATCCTTTTTCAATAGTACGATTTGAATGCCCTCCGCGTCAGCTATGGGCATATTCAGCTTTA
>ENA-ORMN01004454-ORMN01004454.1-human-gut-metagenome-genome-assembly--contig:-NODE-4454-length-10084-cov-5.620002_pt1 | contig 10084 bp, 6 predicted proteins | sample MGYA00242102_ERZ508993 | MGnify/ENA primary metagenome ERZ508993 (study PRJEB26280, sample SAMEA2338770) | human gut metagenome | biome: human gut; feature: human-associated habitat; material: faeces... | reverse complement strand
GCGCCGCCGCACAGGTGATGAGTTTGAACACACTGCCCGGCTCGTATAAGTCGCTTACCGCCTTGTTGCGCCACTGGGTCTGCTGTGCCAGCTGCAGGGCGGCGGCGCGCTCTTTACCGGAAAGAGCGTCCACGGCGGCGCGTGCGGCTTTGTCGGCGATCACCCGGGGCTGGTTGGGGTCGTAGGCCGGGGTGGTGGCCATGGCCAGTACTGCCCCGGTGTTCACCTCCATCACGATGCCCACGCTGCGGGCGGCTACATGATGCTCCTGCACCGCATAATTCAACGCATTTTCAAGGTAATGTTGAATATTTGCATCGATGGTCAGCCGCAGCCCGCTGCCCTCCACGGGCGTAAGTTCCGTCTCGTAGCTCTGCGCCAGCGTGTAGCCCCAAGCATTCACCGCAGTCAGCACCACCCCATTCTGCCCGGTAAGGGTGTCGTTATATTTCAGCTCCAGCCCGCTGACCCCGGCGTTGTCCACATTGGTAAACCCCAGCACCGAGACCAGCAGCTCCCCCTGCGGGTACCAGCGCTTGGAGTCCTGATTGATGCGCACGCCGGTAATGCCGTTCGCCGCGCAGAAATCCCGCACGGCATCAGCAATTTCCCGCTCCACCCGGTAGCGCAGAAGGCAGTCGTTGGAGCGCCGGTCGTTGAACTTTTCCAGCAGCTTGGCCTCGTCCAGCTCCAGAATCTCCGCAAGCCCCTTGGCGGCAAGGGCAAGCTTATCCTCCGGCATCTCCCGGGGGCTGGCGCGCAGGGTCCAGCAGCTGCTGTTGGCGGCAAGCAGCGCACCATCGGCGCTGTATATCTTGCCCCGGTCGGCGGGCACAACGGTGTCTCGCAGCTGCTGCCCCAGCGCCCGCTGGGTGTACCAGCCGCCGGTGCATAATTGCAGCCAGAACAGCCGCCCGATGAGCCCTGCAAAGCAGACGGCGCACAGGCCCACTGCAATGAGCCGTGCCCGCAGACGGAACGCCCGCTCCGGCAAAGTGCGCAGGGCGTCTGTGGGTTTTGAGCCGCACATGGCAGCACCCCCTTTGCGGGCAGTTTATGCGCCCGGGGGCGGTGCGTATGACTAACCGCCCCCGCATCCGCGTACAATAACAGAAACGGAGGTGACAGGGATTGCACAGAACTGCTGCCCGCAAAGGGCTGCTGCGGCCGCTGCCGCCCATGGACCTGCCCTTTCTGGTGCTGGTGCTCACACTGGTAGCCTTTGGGCTGGTGATGCTGTGCAGCGCCAGCAGCGCGGTGGCACTGTACCGGCGGCAGGACGCCTTTGCCTATGTGCGGCCGCAGCTGCTGTACGCCGCCATGGGACTGGTGGCCATGTGGACGGCCAGCCGGGTGGACTACCACATCTATCATAAGCTTGCGTGGCCGCTGTTGGCGCTCTCGCTGGTGCTGCTGACGGCGGTGCTGTTCATGCCGGAATATAACGGCTGCAAGCGCTGGCTGGTGCTGCCGGGGCTGGGCACATTACAGCCCAGCGAGATCGCCAAGTTTGCGGTAGTGCTGGTGTTTGCCCACATCATCTCCCTCAACCATGACAGGATGCAGACCTTTGCAACCGGGGTGCTGCCCTTTATGGTTATCCTGGGGGCGGTTACGGTGCTGATGCTGCTGGAGCCGCATCTGTCCGGCACGCTACTGATTTTGGGCATCGGCGCGGTGCTGATGTTTGTGGGCGGCACGGGCTTAAAGTGGTTTGCCCTGGCAGGCATTGCCGGGGTCGGGGCCATTGCGGCGGCGGTGGTGCTGCTGCCGGAGCTGGTGCCCTATGCCATGGGGCGGCTGTCCTCCTGGCGGGACCCCTTTGCCGATCCGCTGGGCGAAGGCCACCAGACCATCCAAAGCCTGTACGCCATTGCATCTGGCGGCGCGGCCGGGCTGGGGCTGGGCAACAGCCGCCAGAAATACCTCTATGTGCCGGAACCGCAGAACGACTTTATCTTTTCGATTCTGTGTGAAGAACTTGGCTTTGTGGGCGCGGCTCTGACGGTGGTGCTGTTCCTGCTGCTGTTTTTGCGCGGCATGTCCATTGCAGTGCGCGCGCGGGATAAATTCGGTGCGCTGCTGGCCGTTGGCTTTGTGGTGCAGGTGGTGCTGCAGGCGGTGCTGAACATTGCCGTTGTTACCAACACCATCCCCAACACCGGCATCAGCCTGCCGTTTTTTTCTTCCGGCGGTACCAGTTTGATGATGCTGCTGGGCGAAATGGGCATTGTGCTCTCCGTTTCGCGCCAGGCGGACGCCCGGTAACGGGAATGTGCAAATTTTGTGGTGGGGATTTCACAACTTTCGGCAGTTCTGTGCTATTGAAACTGGCGGAATAATACGGTATAATAACCAAAAAAGATTTGTAACTTTTTTGCAATCTTCCCAAAAGAAAAGGAATGCTATGCAGGAAATCAAAACAAACCCAACGGTGCGGCACACCACGCCCCTGCAGCTGCTGGCGGCGTTTGCAGCCACGGTGGCAGTGCTGTTTGTGCTGCTGCTGGGGGCGTGCGCGCTGCCGGCCCAGCCGGTGCTGGAACATGTGTATGATTCAGCCCAAACCATCCAGCAGGAGGGGCTTTACCCTGAATATTTCGGCTTTAAGCTGTTCCAGATGGATAACTATACCGATACCATCATGCTGTTTGAAGCGGCCGCCATGGGCGAGCAGGATCCCTTGACCGCCATGATGACCGCAACGGCCTATAACGTGGATAACTTTGAAACGATGGCCGGTGACCTTGCTGTCTATTGCGAGCGCACCATTCCGCTGGCCACCGGTGCCCAAAAGGCAGTGCAGCTGGTGCCGTTCTCCTATGCGCGGTACTGGCACGGCTACCTGATCTGGCTGCGGCCGCTGCTCTGCGTTATGTCCATCACCGGTGTGCGCGTAGTGCAGTATTTGGTGCTGTTTGCGCTGCTGGCGGTTATTTTGTGGCAGCTGCGGCGGCAGTGTGGGCTGCGGGCCATGGTGTGGTTTGCCGTCAGCCAGCTGGCGGTTACCGTGTTCTGGGTGCCGCATCAGGTGCAGTATTTTACCACTTTCTGTATTGCGTATGCGGGCTGCGCGTGGGTGCTGGCCAGGCCGCGCCGCGCCGGGCAGCTGAGCATTGCCCTGGTGGTGTTGGGTACCTGTACGGCGTTCTGTGATTTGCTGGTCACCCCCATCATCACGCTGGGGCTGCCGGTGGCGGTGTGGCTGTGCTGCCTGCCGCAGCGGGCAGCATCCGGTGCCAGGCAGTGTCTGCCGGTCATCGGCGGCAGCTTGTGCTGGGGGGCAGGCTATGCCATGTGCTGGGGCCTGAAATGGGTGCTGGCCACCCTGATTACCGGGCAGGATATCATCGGCGATGCCATCCACCAGGCCGGGGTGCGCACCACGGCGGATACCTGGCACGGCATGGAGCTGAGCTGGGGGAACATCTTCCGCTTTGTGGGGGATACATTAAGCCAGCGCGGACTGTTGTGGCCGGTGGTGCTGGTGGTTATTTTGTGCATTGCGGCGTTTTTACTTTGCCTGCGCAATAAGGAAGCTTTGCTGCGCGCGCTGCCCATTGGCCTTACCGCCCTGATGGCACCGGTGTGGCTGGCGCTGCTGCGCACCCATTCCATCCAGCACGGGTGGTTTACCTGGCGCAGTTTAACGGTCAGCATTTTTGCGGGGCTGGCTTTTCTCTATTATTCCTGTGGGATACGGGCGGGCCTGCGGCGTTTGCGCGGCCAAAAACAACAAGGGTGAAAGTAGTTATGAAGGACGAAGAAAACAAGATGCAGTCTGCTGCCCCGGAGCAGCAAGCCCAGCCGGGAACTGAAAACGAACCCAAGGCGGAAACCACAGCACCGGAAACGCCGGACAAAAAGAAACGTCCCCTGTGGCTGAAACTGCTGGCGGTGTTTGCTGCGGCGCTGGCGGTGCTGGTGCTGCTGGCGGTGCTGTACATTAACGGCAAGTTGGATCTGATTCATTACGATGACGGCACGGTGGACAGCATTGGCACCGTTGATGCCGAGGAGGACCAGGACCTGGATACCACCGGCCTGACCCAGGCCACAAATGACGAAATGGAGATGCCGGAGGGCAGCCCCTTTGCGGACGAAGATGTGCTGAACATCTTGTTGGTCAGCACTGATGAACGCACCGATGCCGTGAACGACTGGGATGCGTTTACCCATCTGAACGAGCTGGACGGAACAAAAGCCACCACGGAGTTCAGCTCCGATGCCCGCGCGGACAGTTTAATTCTGTGCTCCCTGAACATCAAGGACGATACCATCAAACTGGTTTCCATTGAGCGCGGCACCGGTGTGCCGATTCTGCTGGATGGGTACGAGGGCCAGTACGACTGGATCACCCACACCTTCCGTTACGGCGGTGTCCGCCTGACGATGGATACGGTGGAAGACTGCTTCAACGTGCAGGTGGACCACTATGTGCGGTTCAATTTTAACTCCTTTGTTCAGATTGTGGATGCCGTGGGCGGCATCGACCTGAACCTGACTGAGGACGAAGCCAAGGCGCTGAACTGGGAGGTTCCCTCCAACTCGATGCTGATCGTCAAGAAAGTGGAACCAGGCTGGAACCACTTTGACGGCTATACCGCATTGCAGTATGCCCGCCTGCGCGCCATTGATGATGACTGGCACCGCGTGGCCCGCCAGCGCACCGTCATCCAGGCGGTGCTAGACCGGATCAAGAGCGCTTCGGTCACCGAGCTGAACGACCTGCTGGACACCGCCCTGCCGGTGGTGCAGACCAACTTTACAAAAACTGAGATCGCTGCCTTGATGGTGCAGCTGCCGAGCTTTTTGGGCGTGACAGCAGACCAGATGACCATGCCGGTGCAGGGCACCTATGGCGTGCGCAACGGCATGGATGACCGCCCCATGATGGATCCTGATTGGGCTGCCAACATTGCGGTTTTGCAGAACTTTTTGTATACTGATATGACGGCAGAGGAAGCCATTGCTGCCGGTACCGCTACCCCGGAAACGGCTGACGGTGAGGAAACCGCTGTGCCCGAAACCGTGGAAGTGCAGAGCAAAAAGAATGACACCGTCCACACCTACCTGAAAGACAACACGACACCCATTTACTGGGATTACCCGCTGGAAGATGCCGATTTTGGTAATGCGGATTACCGCGTGTTTCTGGCCGGAAAAACCCGCGGACAGCCGCAGAACACTGCCATGCGCAAGGCGCTGTTCCAGTACCTGCACGAACAGCAGGGGGTGAATGTTCAGCTGGTGGAAACCGGCGTGGGCGAAACCCAGGTGCTGGAGCAGTACCTGCGCACGGGCGATGAAAACTGGCTGAACCACTACCTGAAGCTGCAGGGCAGCTGTGCGGATGCGGAAGCCGAATACTGGCGCTGGCTGTACCAGTATAACCGCCAGCAGGGCGGCACTATCCATGTGGCAGGGCTGGGCACCGAGCGCAATACCGTAGTTTCGATGTATGGCCTGCTGGCTTTGGCAGATACGGAGATCGAACCGGCAGAGAGCATTGCGGACTTTGTGCAGGCCCTGCGGGATGAGGATATGACGACTGCCCTGCAGCTGTTCAAGACCGCTATGGAGGAACAGCCCGATGCGATGGCAGACTATTTTGGCGATGCCTATGCCCAGGTACAGCAGCTGTATGCCAACCTGCAGGTGAACACCACCTATAAGGGCAGGCTGGACCGCGACGACCTTGCCATGATGGACAACATGAACTTTGTGCTGCGCCAGTACCCGGACGATAAATTCTTTGGCCAGCTGAGCAACGGCCATGTGACCCAGAGTGCCTGGAAGGACGGCAATTATATTGCCAACTACAGCCGTTTCGGCATGCTGCTGAACGGCGAAGGCTCCCCCGTACAGGGCGAAGTCTGCTCCATGCTGACGATCTATACCCAGCGCGGCAGCAACGGCCTGCTGGGCGATGATGCCGAGAACGACTATTACGACCTGAACGCGCTGGCGGAAGCTGCGGGCAAAGAATTTATTGCCACAGGGGCGGATTTGTTCCTGGCGCTGGACAACGAGGACACCCCTTACAGCGAGCAGAACGGCCTGATCAAGCCCGAAGTGCAGGCCGAAGAAAAGCCGCTTATGGATTATTGCCAAAAACTGATTGTACTTTTTGACACAGAAAATTAAAATTCCCCGTTGACAAGGCCGCGCCTTTGTGCTATAAATACTTTAAACCAATGAAGCGAAAGTAAAACCACAGGCGCACGCACAGAGAGCCCCCGATGCTGGGAACGGGGTGGTAAGCGGAGTGGATAAATGGTTCGCCGAGGGCACGGGGAAAAGCTGGGCTGAGTATCCGTTGACGGAAGCCTCCGTTACAGGGCAGGGGAATGTTAGTTCTCCGCAGAGCGGCTGTGCAGTTTATGGCACAGCAAGCAAGGTGGCACCACAGATTATTTGATTGATCTGCCCTTGCACAGAAAGCTATTTCTGTGCAAGGGCTTTTTGTTATACCCGGCACAGACCACAAACAGGAGTAACACCATGAAAAAGCAAAGCATTACCACCATGCGGGAGCGATGGCGCCGGGCAAACTGATTGCCCGCCCCGGCACTGCCGGGAACAAACCGCCGATACACCTTAAATGTGAATGATAAAAAGGAGCTTTTACCATGAAAAAGTTTGTTGCTGTTCTGTCCGCCGCCGCTATGCTCGCCACCCTCGCCGCCTGCGGTTCCACCGCCGCCACCACTTCTACCGCTGCCTCCAGCGCCGATACCGCTGCATCCACCAGCAGCGAAGCTGCTGCCGCAGATGATACCGCAAAGTCTTACAAAATTGCGGTGGTCCAGCAGCTGGACCACGCCAGCCTGGATGAGATCCGCACCGCTGTGGAAGCAGAGCTGGACGCCAAAGCCGCCGAAAAGGGCATTACCATTGAGTACAAAGATTTTAACGGCCAGAACGATGCTACCACGCTGAACCAGATCGGCACCCAGGTGGTTTCCGATGGGTATGATGCTGTGGTGCCCATTGCCACCCTGGCAGCCCAGTGCATGGCCAATGCCTGCGCCGAAGATCAGATTCCTGTTGTGTACGCCGCCATCAGCGACCCTGCCGCTGCAGACCTCACCGGCCTGGATTATGTCACCGGTACTTCTGACGCGCTGAACACCCAGTTCATCCTGGATATGATGCTGGCAATCAACCCGGATGTCAAGACTGTTGGCTTGCTGTACTCCAATTCCGAAGCCAATTCCACCACCCCCATTGCCGAAGCAAAGGCTTACCTGGATGAAAAGGGCATTGCTTATGTGGAAGGCACCGGCAACACCAACGATGAAATCATGAGCGCCGCCGCCAATATGGTGGGCAAGGCTGACGCTGTGTTTACCCCGACCGATAACGTGGTTATGGCCGCCGCAGCTGCTGTTTCCGAGACGCTGACCGAAGGGGGGATCCCGTTCTACACCGGTGCCGACAGCTTTGTTACCGCCGGTGCCTTTGCAACCTGCGGAGTCAACTATACCGAACTTGGCACCTACACCGCTGATATGGTGCTGGATATCCTGGAAAGCGGCAACGTTCCTGAATACCATGTAATGGATGGCGGCATCATCACCGTCAACACCGAAACTGCCGCCGCTCTGGGCATTGATTACGCCGCTTTCAGCGATATGGCCAGCCAGGTTGTGGAAGTTACCACCCAGCAGTGATAAAATGAATAGAGAATAATGAAAAAAGAATAATGCAGGTGTGGTGCCTGCGGTACCACAATAAAGCAGGAAATGCAGCTCCGGCAAGCGAAAACGCCCGCCGGAGCTGCATACCTGATTAAAAACGCCGCCGCGGGCGGCGTACAGCCATTATTCATTATTCTTTATTACTTATTATTTATACGCAAAGGAGCAACGCTTATGTTTACCCTTGCCATTGTGCAAAGCGCATTGGAGCTGGGCTTTATTTACGCCCTTGTGGCCATGGCACTGTTTTTGAGCTTCCGTGTGCTGAATATTGCCGATATGACCACCGATGGCGCGTTCACCCTTGGCTGTGCCGTGTCGGCTACCGCCGCAGTGGCGGGGCATCCGTTCCTTGGTTTTGTGCTGGCCATGCTGGCCGGTGCCTGCGCCGGGTTTGTCACCGCGTTCCTGCAAACCCACCTGGGCGTGCCGTCCATTTTGGCGGGTATTATTACCAATACCGGGCTTTACACCGTAAACCTTGCCATCATGGGCTTTTCTTCCAACGTTCCCATGCTGAAAACTGAGACAGTGTTCACTATGGCCCGCGCCCTGTTTGGCGAAAAATCTCCCTATAAACTCATTGTTGCCGTCACGGTCACAGTCGTGGCTTGCGCGCTGCTGATTTTATTCCTTGGCACCCGGCTTGGTCTTTCCATCCGCGCTACCGGCGATAACCCGGATATGGTGCGCGCTTCCTCCATCAACACGGCGTTCACCATCACGGTGGGCCTTTGCGTTTCCAACGCCATGACCTCGCTTTCCGGCGCGGTTCTGGCTCAGTACCAGAAATCTGCCGATATCAACCTGGGCACTGGCATGGTGGTCATCGGTCTGGCTTCGCTGATTATTGGCGAAACACTGTTTGGCCGCGGCGGTATGTGGGTCAAAGCGGCTGCGGCTGTGGCGGGCAGCGTGATCTACCGCTTTATCATTGCGTTGGCCCTGCGTGCCAATGTTCCCAGCGAGTGCCTGAAGCTGATTTCTGCCGTCATTGTGGCGCTGGCCATTGCGGCCCCGGCCCTGAAAAAGAACCTTGCGCTGCGCCGCCGCCGTGCCGTCAGCCAGAAAGGAGGCAAGACCCATGCTTGATCTGAACCATGTCAGTATGACCTTTAACCCCGGTACAGTGAACGAGAAAAAAGCGCTGACCGATATCAATCTGCATATGGAAAGCGGCGAGTTCGCTACCATTGTGGGTTCCAACGGTGCGGGCAAATCTACCTTGTTCAATGCCATTGCAGGCAGCTTTATTCCGGATACCGGCAGCATTCTGCTGGATGGGGTGGATATGACCTTCCAGCCGGATTTCCGCCGCTCCAAGGCGATTGGCCGCCTGTTCCAGGACCCGCTCAAAGGCACTGCCCCCAACATGACCATTGAGGAAAATCTGGCCCTGGCCTATCTGCGCGCTTCCACCCATACTTCGCCGTTTTCCCGCATTACCAAGGCGGACCGCGAACTGTTTACCGATCGGCTGGTCCAGCTGGGCTTGGGGCTGGAGAACAGGATGAAACAGCCGGTCGGCCTGCTTTCCGGCGGCCAGCGCCAGGCGCTGACCCTATTGATGGCCACCCTGGTTACCCCCAAATTGCTGTTGCTGGACGAGCACACTGCGGCCCTGGACCCCGCCACCGCAGATAAGGTGCTGGAGCTGACCAAGAAAATTGTGGCCGAAAACCACATCACCTGCCTGATGATTACCCACAACATGCACTCCGCGCTCGCCCACGGCAACCGCACTATCATGATGGATCACGGAAAAATCGTCCTCGATGTAGCGGGCGAGGAGCGCGCGAAGCTGACGGTGGAGGATCTGCTCGACCGGTTCCGCAGGCTTTCCGGGGATGAGCTCGACAACGACCGGATGCTGCTCTCCGAGTGAGCGCAAGCGAACTTTAGCCGGACCGGGTCCGGCGTCAAATCCACTCGAAAACTGTCGAGTCTGGTCATGACAGCCCGCCCCCTCCTGTTGTAGGATAAGGAATCCCTACAACAGGAGGTTTTTTATTGATGGAAAAGTACACGTATATTCGCAAGACGATCACCTGGGACAGCCGCCGCTACGAGGTCCGGGGCAAGACGGAGCAGGAGGCCTGCGAGAAGCTGGCCGACCTCGTCGTCTCCCTGAAGCGGGGGGAGTTTGCCGCCAGCGGGCAGACCACCGTGGAGCAGTGGTTCCAGCAGTGGATGCAGACCTACAAAATTCCCTCCGGCATCACACCCAAGAGCCTGCGCCTGTATGACGAGAAGTACAACGGCTACATCGGCCCCGCCATCGGCCAGAAGAAGCTCCAGGACGTGCGGGACCTGCACCTGCAAACCATCCTGAACACCCAGGCCGGGCGGTCCTACTCCCACGTCTCCAAGCTCCGCATGGT
>ENA-ORMN01004435-ORMN01004435.1-human-gut-metagenome-genome-assembly--contig:-NODE-4435-length-10115-cov-2.824155_pt1 | contig 10115 bp, 10 predicted proteins | sample MGYA00242102_ERZ508993 | MGnify/ENA primary metagenome ERZ508993 (study PRJEB26280, sample SAMEA2338770) | human gut metagenome | biome: human gut; feature: human-associated habitat; material: faeces... | reverse complement strand
TTTCTGAAGGCCTGCCGTTATAAAAACATCTATATATGGGATCTGAAACGTGTCTGTGGAGCATATGAAATGAATCTGTCGGTCAGTGGGTTCCACAGACTAAAGGAAATTATAAGGAAGACCGGCACAAAGGTTTGTATCATCCGCCGCAGCGGTCTTCCTTTTCTTTTTCACCGCTACCGGAAACGTCATATACTGTTTCCTGGATTTATTCTCTGTATTTGTCTTATCCTGTTTATGACACGTTATATCTGGGGAATTGATATCCGCGGGAACCTGTCGTATACGGATGATACTTTAAAGAAATTTCTGGCATCCGAACAGATTAAAAATGGTATGAAAAAGACAAATGTAGACTGTCAGAAGATTGTCCGGGATCTAAGGCGCACATATGACGGGATCATATGGGTATCTGCTTCCATAGATGGCTGCAGGCTGGTCATTCAGATAAAAGAAAACGAAGACGGCCTTGCGGATAACAGCACTATATCCCGGATAAACAACCAGTCTACAGATATCATTGCCGACACTGACTGCACCATCACAAGTATTACTACCAGAACCGGCATCGCACAGGTAAAAAAAGGTGTACAGGTAAAAAAAGGTGATCTTTTGGTATCAGGACAGATCCCCATCTGCAATGATGCAAAAGAAATCACAGGGTACTCACCCTGCAGATCGGATGCTGACATATCCGGCGAAACCTGTATTCCGTATCAAAAGATGCTCTCAAAAAACTATTTCGAAAAAGAATATTACAAATCAAGATATCATTTTATCCAGAAAAAAGAATATGCAATCCGGGCAGGAAGATATATGATCCGAATCGGTTCTGTAAAAAATACATATCCTTATTTTGAAAAGCACATCTTCCAGTGGCAGTTCAGGCCGTTGAATATATTCCCTCTTACCTTTGAAGAAATTACAGTAACTCCTTACCGGAAAAGACAAAAGAATTATACAAAAACGCAAATCCGGAAGATATTATCCGGAGATTTTCAGAATTACTGTAAAGAAATGAAGAAAAAAGGGGTAGAAATTATCCAGAATGATGTTAAAATATACACAGGGTCTGAGACGTACTCTGCGAAAGGAACACTGAAGATCAGATGCTCCGTTGGAAAGCAGGTTCCGTCCACACCGCTTCCGTCGGACTATATTGCGGAAGACGACACAAAGAATGGAGACTAATGCATGGGATTAATGGAGACAGTCATCGATATACCTGCAGAACACGAAGCCAATGTGTTCGGACAGTTCGATGCATATGCAAAAAAAATAGAACGCGCTCTTCATGTAACACTGATCGCAAGAGGTGAAAGCGTCAAGATCATGGGAGATGCTTTGAAAGTAGAAAAAGCAAAAAAAGTGCTGGATCAGCTTGTAGAACTTTCAAAAAGAGGCAACACGATCCAGGAACAGAATGTAGATTACACTCTGGCACTGGTTATGGAAGACAGCGAAGAAAACGTACTGGAGATCGATAAAGATATTATCTGCCATACCTTACAGGGAAAACCGATCAAGCCGAAGACACTCGGTCAGAAAAAATACGTCGATGCAATCCGTAAACAGATGATCGTATTCGGACTCGGACCGGCCGGTACCGGTAAGACTTACCTTGCGATGGCAATGGCGATCACTGCATTCAAGAACAATGAAGTAGGACGTATCATACTGACACGTCCGGCAATCGAAGCAGGAGAGAAGCTTGGATTCCTTCCGGGCGACCTTCAGAGTAAGATCGATCCTTATTTGCGTCCCCTCTATGATGCACTGTATCAGATCATGGGTGCGGAAAGCTTTATAAAGAATTCGGAAAAAGGTCTGATCGAGGTTGCTCCGCTTGCTTACATGCGTGGCCGTACATTAGATAATGCCTTTATTATTCTGGATGAAGCACAGAACACAACACCGGCACAGATGAAGATGTTTCTTACCCGAATCGGTTTCGGCTCAAAAGTCGTGATCACCGGTGACGCAACACAAAAAGACCTTCCGTCCGGACAGGTGTCCGGTCTTGATGTGGCGGCAAAAGTTATAAAAGATATCGAAGATATCAGTATCTGTCACCTTACCAGCAAGGACGTTGTACGTCATCCACTGGTACAAAAAATCGTAAAAGCATACGAAGATTACGAAAGCAGACAAAACCGTCACGGTAATGACGCAAAATACAAAGGAAAAGATAAGAGGCGAAAATCATGACATTATACTTTGAAGAAGAAGGCGAAATAAAGCTTCCTCTGGAATGCGAAACACTTGCAAAGAAAGTAGTAGAAGAAGCATTGGATTATGTAAATTGTCCGTACGAAGCACAGGTGAATCTGCTATTGACAGAAAATGAACAGATTCATGAAATGAACAGAGAATTCAGAGGCATTGACCGTGCGACCGATGTACTGTCTTTTCCGATGATCGACTATCCGGAACCCGGAACATTTGATTTTCTGGAAGAGGAAGAAGATTGCTTTGATCCGGAAAGCGGAGAACTGACGCTTGGGGATATCGTGATATCAAAAGAAAAAGTTCTTTCGCAGGCAGAAGAATACGGGCATAGTCCAAAGAGAGAATATGCTTTTCTTATTGCCCATTCTGTGTTACACTTAACAGGTTATGACCATATGGAAGAAGAAGAACGTCAGGTAATGGAACAGAAACAGCGTGAGATCATGGAACGCCTGGACATTCTGAGATAATCATTGATCTTAATAAATTTTTTACAAAATGATGGAGTTAAAACTGTATGTCGGAACAACATAAAAAAAATGAAAAAAATTTCCTGATACAGGGATCGATTCTTGCAATTGCCGGAGTTATCACAAAGCTGATCGGAGCCTTTTACCGGATTCCGCTTTTGAATATTATCGGAACAGAAGGAAACGGATATTATTCGGTTGCATTTTCAATTTATTCAGTTGCATTGATGCTGACTTCGTACAGTCTGCCGTTAGCTGTGTCAAAGCTTGTATCGGCAAGAGTGGCTGTCGGCGAATATAAAAATGCAAACAAAATCTTCCGGGGTGCTATGACCTTTGCACTTCTTGCCGGTGGAATTGTCTCTCTTCTGGTATTTTTCGGAGCAGATTTTATTGCAACAACCATTATGCATCTTGACATGAGTGCCTATGCGCTCCGTGTTCTCGCACCGTGCATCCTGATCGTAGCACTTCTCGGGGTGTTACGCGGATTTTTCCAGGGAATGGGATCTATGATCCCGACAGCAATCTCACAGGTGATCGAGCAGATTGTAAATGCTGTTGTATCGATCGCAGGTGCATATTTATTATTCAATGCAGGAAGAGCTGTCGGAAAGACCAGAGGCGACAAATCCTTCGGTCCTGCCTATGCGGCAGCAGGCGGAACACTCGGAACAGTCCTTGGTGCATTGAGCGCCTTGATATTTGTCGGATTCATTTTTCTCGCATACCACAAAGTATTCAAAAAGAAAATGAAACACGATCATTCAAGGAAAAGAGAAAGTTACAGAACCGTATACAAAGTGTTGTTTGTGACCATCGCACCTGTCATTTTAAGTGCAACGGTATATAATATCAGTGATTTTGTAGATACTGCACTTTTTAACAATGTCATGGCTGCCCAGGGATTCAGCAAAAAAGAATACGCAAGTCTTCTTGGAATCTTTCAGGGACAGTACAGTACAATGATCAATGTGCCGCTCTCTATCTCAAGTGCACTTGCCGCCTCACTGGTGCCGAGCCTGGTTGCCACTGTACAGACCGGTAACCGTAAGCAGGTACATAACAAGATTAATACCGTAAGCCGTTTCAACATGTTGATCGCAATCCCATGTGCAGTTGGATTTATCACACTTGCAAAACCGATCCTGAATTTATTATATTTTACACAGGATAATACTACAGCAGCACGGATGCTTCAGATGGGGGCGCTTTCAGTTGTCTTTTTCTGTCTGTCAACAGTGACCAACTCTGTATTACAGGGACTGGATGATATGATGACACCGGTAAAAAATGCGGCAATTTCACTGGTGATCCATATCGTGACATTATTCCTGATGCTGGTAGTACTAAAATGGAACATTTATGCGGTTGTATTAAGTAAGATCATATTCTCCGGAGCAATCTGCATACTGAATGCGAAAGCACTTCGTGACAGAATCGGTTATGTTCAGGAGAAAAAGAAAACATTCTTAATTCCGACACTTGCTTCCCTGATCATGGGTGTGATCGCAATTGTGATTCATCTGATCTTCGAATTATTCGCTGGTCCGTATATCGCAACAATCATTGCACTTCTGGCAGCAGTTGCAACATATGGAGTATCTATCGTTGCACTTGGCGGGATTACGGAAGAAGAATTACTTGGCATGCCAAAAGGAGCAGCCCTTGTGACAATATGCCGGAGACTACATTTGATAAGAGGGGAATACAAGTAAGTATGAGACCAGTAAAGAAAATTGCTCTGTTACACGATATCTGCGGTGTCGGCAAGGCAGCCATGATGAATATGACACCGATCTTAAGCATGATGGGAATCGAGGTATGTCCAGTACCGACAGTACTGTTATCAACACATACCGGTGGCTATGGCACTCCGGCGGTCTGCCATGTACCCGGAGACTATATACGTGCATGTGCAGATCATTACAAGAAAGAACATATTACATTTGATGCTATTTTTGTCGGATACCTTGGAAAAGCTGATGTAATTGATGCCGTCATCTATTTCATTAGTCAATTTCCGGACACAAAGGTTATTTTAGATCCTATCATGGGTGATCACGGAGTTTACTATACAAATTTTGACGAATCTTATGGTGCTGCAATGCGGAAAATCCTTCCGTATGCAGACGTAATTCTGCCAAATCTGACAGAAATGTATCTGCTCGCCGGAAAAGAATATCAGCTCACAGGCAATCACAGAAATGTACTGCATTTGTGTGAAATCCTCCGTGAATTGGGAGCAAAAAACATGATCATTACCAGCGTTCCAAAAGACGACTGTAAAAAGGGTATCGTGTTATACGAAGACAATGCATTTCTTTATATCGGAAATGGTGAAAACCTGAAAGAATTTCATGGAGCCGGAGACGCATTTGACGGAATGTTCCTGGCAAAGCTTCTGCAGGGAAATTCCCTTTTGGAAAGTGTACAGGCTTCGCATGCGTTTGTTTGTGCCTGTATCAGAGAAAGCGAAAAGTATGACTATCCGGAACGGGAAGGCCTTTTAATTGAAAGAACATTGAAGAAAATTGTATAAATAGGGTGAGTTGAGCGAATACTGTACTCAAAAAAGGAGTCTTCATTATGAAAAACAAGTATGGTATTGGCTTTTTACTGTTTCTGATCCTCATCGTATTCGGAATCACCTGTGCTTATCAGCTTAGCTTAAACAGGGGAAAACGTGAAATTCAGGCAGAGAAAACAGCAGAGAAGCAAAAAACACAAGATCTTTCTGTTGCCGCAGATGGACAGGCTTTAAAAGAAGACTGTTACTATCTGAAATCTCTGAATGGCTATGTAGTCGTATATCTGAATGATAAAAAAACGGTATATGAATACACAGATATTCCACTGGATGGTCTTCCTGAGACACTGCAGCAGGAGATCCATAATGGAAAATACGTTGAGACATCAGCAGCCCTATACGGATTTCTCGAGAATTATTCGAGTTAAATCTGAGTATATTAAGGAAGGACAAAAGATAATGGATGATAAGAAAGTAGCAAGAATCAATGAATTATATCACAAGTCTAAAGCCGAAGGTCTGACACCGGAGGAATTAAAAGAACAGCAGATATTGAGAAAAGAATACATTGATTCTTTCAAAAGAAATCTGCGCGGACAGCTAAACAACATTTCTATAAAGGAAAAAGACGGAAGTATTACGAATTTGGGTGAGAAATTTGGAAACAAAAAAGGAAATTAGACATAAGATCATCCGTCTCAGAAAAGAGATGGATCCGCTTGTGTGGCAACAGACCACCAATACTATCACGGAAACAGTGATCAATCATCCACTGTTTTTAGAAGCGACTGACATCTACTGTTATGCGAATTACAATGGCGAAACCGGAACCTTGGCAATCATGGAGGAAGCCTGGAAACTTGGTAAAAGTGTATGGTTTCCAAGAGTCGAGGGCAGCGAGATGAATTTTTATCTGGTAGAACAAAAAGAGGATCTGCAGCCTGGTGCATATGGAATTCTGGAACCGACAGGTGAATACAAAGCCGACGGATATGACGGACTTCTGATCATGCCGGGTGTCGCTTTTGACGAAGAATGTCACCGAATCGGATATGGCGGCGGTTTTTATGACAAATATCTGTAAAAACATCCGGATCTGCATACGATTGCAGTTGCTTTTGAATTGCAGATGTACAGAGAACTGCCTTTTGAGGAACATGATATAAAACCGGAAAAAGTTATTACAGAAAAGCATATCTATCCATTGGAATCAGGTGAATGTTTTTTGTAATTTCTGATTAAGATATGAAAAAATATAATACTTAAAGGAGTGAGCCAGAATGGCAAACGGATTACCCAGAGATCCCATGCTGTTACTCAGTGTGGTCAATACAAAACTAAGAGACTATTATCACAGCCTGGATGCTTTATGTGACGATATGAATGTCAATAAAGAAGAAATTATAAGTGCTTTGAAGTTGATTGATTATGCATATGATTCAGACATACAGCAATTTGTCTAGATTGCCATACATTCTGCAAAAAGCTGTTGTCTTCACTTTCTGTGAAAGACTAATAATGAATAATACAAAGGAGCAAAGAGAATGCTTAATACTATGAATTACGATATAGATATTACAAAAGAACCGCCTGCGGATGATACTGCCCGTCAGTATTATTTTATCGAAAAAGCAAAAGCTTATGTACAGCGCGAATCCGAAGAACTGGGACGTCCGCTGACATTCTGTGTCACAACATTCGGTTGTCAGATGAACGCCCGTGATTCCGAAAAACTCTGTGGAATCCTGGAAAAGATCGGTTATGTAGAAGCGCCTGAAGATGAGGCTGACTTTATCATTTTCAACACCTGTACGGTAAGAGAGAACGCCAACATGCGTGTCTACGGACGTCTCGGACAGTTAAAACCAAGAAAGAAGAAAAATCCGCATATGATGATCGGTCTCTGCGGCTGTATGATGCAGGAACCGGAGGTTGTAGAAAAGCTGAAAACAAGTTACCGCTATGTGGATATTATCTTCGGAACACATAATATTTTCAAATTTGCCGAACTGATCGTGACACGGTTTGAATCACAACGTATGGTGATCGATATCTGGAAAGATACCGACAAGATCGTGGAAAATCTTCCGGTTGACCGGAAATATCCGTTCAAATCCGGCGTCAATATCATGTTCGGTTGCAACAACTTCTGCAGCTACTGTATCGTACCGTATGTGCGCGGCCGCGAGCGCAGCCGGAAGCCGGAGGAAATCGTTGCAGAGATCAAACGCCTCGTTGCAGACGGCGTTGTGGAGATCATGCTGCTCGGTCAGAACGTCAACTCTTACGGAAAGAATCTCGAGGAGCCGATGACGTTTGCCCAGCTTCTGCGCGAGGTTAATAAAATCGAAGGGCTGAAGCGCATCCGTTTCATGACCTCCCACCCGAAGGATCTCTCTGAGGAGCTGATCGATGCGATGCGCGACTGCGAAAAGGTCTGCCTCCATCTTCATCTCCCGCTCCAGTCTGGAAGCAGCCGCATCTTAAAGCTGATGAACCGCCGCTACACGAAAGAGCAGTATCTTGACCTTGTTGACCGCATCCGCGCGAAAGTACCGGATGTCTCCCTGACAACCGATATCATCGTCGGTTTCCCTGGCGAGACAGAGGAAGATTTCCTCGAAACGATGGATGTGGTACGTAAGGTCCGCTACGACAGCGCCTTTACCTTCCAGTATTCCAGAAGAACAGGAACACCGGCTGCCGCTATGGAGGATCAGATTTCGGTCGATGTTGTGAAGGACCGTTTCGACCGTCTTCTTGCTGAAGTACAGGAAATCTCCCGTGAGGTAACGGCAAGACATACCCACACAGTTCAGGAAGTTCTCGTCGAGAGCATCAATGAACAGGATCCGTCCCTTGTGACCGGCCGTATGAGTAACAATACGCTCGTTCATTTCAAAGGTGATGCTTCCCTGATCGGCACGCTGCAGAATGTATATCTGGATGAGTGTCGCGGTTTCTATTACATGGGAACACCGGTGGAAAACAGCTAAATCTTTCAAAAACAAAAATCCCGGATTTTCGGTTCCTGCTTTTACGGCAGGTATCCAGAATCCGGGATTTTTATTTTTACTTCGAAACACCTTTTGACAGCCGCACCTGATACACCAGATACGTAACCATCAGCATCGCTCCCGCGCCAATCCATGCGGAAATCTCAGCGAATGCGACACCGCGGAACGCAAAGTGCGGAACCGCAATCTGAACGATGCCGACACGCATCACAACTTCAACAACACCGGAAATCATCGGCAGTACCGTTTTTCCCATGCCCTGGCAGGCGTTTCGGAATACGAAAAGCCATCCAAGCGGAAACAATGCGATTCCGGTGAGCGGAAGAAAGATACAGGTGTAGGAAATGACGGTCGGATCGTTCAGCATCAGAGATGCCAGGAATTTCGGCGCGAAAATTTCCAGCGCCGCAAACGGCAGATTGACCAGAATCGACAGGATCACACCGGCCCATACGCCGCTCTTGATTCTGTCATACTTCTTTGCTCCATAGTTCTGTCCGGTAAAGGTCAGAAGCGCCAGTCCGACGGTCACACCCGGCTGCTCAAACAGACCGCAGACCTTCATGCATGCCGCATACGCAGCCACATAGGCGGTTCCCATCTGGTTAACAAAGACCTGAAGCACCATTCCTCCGATAGCAGTAACAGAATTCATCACTGCAACCGGAAGACCTTTTCCGGTCAGCGCGGCAAGAATTTTTCCATCCGCTTTCCAGTCCCCCTTCTGTGGAAGCAATTCCGATGCACGGAGGATGTGCCTGAAGCAGTACAGCGCGGAAATCGCCTGCGCCAGAACCGTGGCAAGTGCTGCTCCAAATACACCCATGTGAAGCGGAAACACAAAGAGAAGATCCAGCACAATATTGGCAATGGCAGAAAGCACCATGGAGACGAGCGGAACCTTGCTGTTTCCGACCGAGCGGAGCAGTGTCATCACAAAGTTATTGAAAATCGTGATGGTGCTTCCGGCCAGGATTGTTCCGAAATACACGAGAGTATCCGTCATCATATCCTCCGGCGTCTGCAGAAAGATAAACAGCCGCCGCATCAGAAGCAGGCTGAACGTTGTGATCACAATTCCGATGGCAAGGCAGATATAGACCGACATGGCAATCTCTTTCCGCAGCTTTTTTGTATCGTTTGCACCAAAAGAATGCGAAATACAGATGCCAAGGCCACCCGTCAGTCCGACGGCAAAGCCGATAATCAGAAAATGAACGGAGCTTGTATTTCCAACTGCGGCAAGCGCCGTATCTCCGATTCCTTTTCCGACAACCATGGAATCCACGAAGCTGTAAAGCTGCTGGAACAGATTTCCGATGATCATGGGAAGCGCAAAGGCAAACAGTGCCCGGGATGGCTTTTCTGTGATCAGATAGTCTTTATTCTTGTTCATGATTTTCTGGAATCTCCTCTCCTGCTGCAGGACGCAGCAAATTCACAGTCACAGTTTTCCTGATCCCAGTGTGTTTTTTCTGTTTCTGACAGCGCCTGGCAAAGGGCATTGACAGCCCGGAGCATCAGGTCTTTGTTCACCTGGTAATGCATCTGGTAATCGATTCGCAGACCGGTGACCAGGCCACAGTTTTTTAACACCTGCAGGTGCTGGGATACTGCCGATTCACTGATGCCCAGTTTTGCGGAAAGTGCCTTTCCACAGTAATGATGATTTAACAAAAGCATAAGAATCTGGTAGCGTGTAGGCATGGTAATGATATGAAGCAACTCAAGATCAGTCATGAATGCCTCCTTTATAATAAAGTATTTGCTTAATAAAGCTATTACTTAATTATAGGGAGAAAAAAATAAAAGTCAAGTATCTGTAATTATAGATGGGAAAGATGTGCTGGTGAAAGAAAATGCCCAGGC
>ENA-ORMN01004432-ORMN01004432.1-human-gut-metagenome-genome-assembly--contig:-NODE-4432-length-10123-cov-2.274335_pt1 | contig 10123 bp, 6 predicted proteins | sample MGYA00242102_ERZ508993 | MGnify/ENA primary metagenome ERZ508993 (study PRJEB26280, sample SAMEA2338770) | human gut metagenome | biome: human gut; feature: human-associated habitat; material: faeces... | reverse complement strand
TACGCACTAATTGCTTAGTGCGACAGCTCCTTTTTATGGTATAAAGAAATTTGCGTTAATAATTAGACCACACCTTTGCCTTGTCGGCATACGCCTCCATCTGTGGATGCTCATATTTTTCCATCTGCAGATCACGGTTGGAATTGCGGAATACATAAAAGCTGCCATCAATAAACAGTCCGCGGCACCAATAATCTGCACGACCTTTGGATGTTGAGCGAAGAACCTGAGTTACAGATTCATCTGCAGTATAATGCAATAGCGGATACTGCAAGCCTTCCGCATTATACGTTGCAAATCCCAAGTAAAATCCTTTCTCCGTCTTCTGCACTAAGATTTTTGTATGGTCTGCTAATGCGCTGGAATCATGCTGCCGCAAACCATAACTTGCAACCTGTTTGATGTCAGATCCCTCCGTTGCCTGAAAAACCGTCATATCCAGTTCTCCGGTTGTTGTCTTCCCGAGTGAAAAGATCATCGATGGATCCGATGGGAACAAATGCAGATAATGAACCTCATCGGCTAATTTGATCTGTGCGAGGACCTGTGGATCTGCTTCTGCTGCCATTGATACCTGTATCATTTTACGGTCATCATTTACCACCAAATATAATGTCTTGTTCAGGAAACGCGCACACTGCACCGTTTCCCCTTTGCATATTTCAGAACTTGTTCCAATCTCCTGCAGCGAATCATCCAGTGCATATACACTGACATTACGGGAACTCTCTTCTTCTCCGCAGAGCATTTTGAGCTGTCCCGTATAATGTGCAGGTAATTTCCAGTTAAAAGGTACCTCTGCCTTTTTCCATTTCCACTCTGACTTATAATGATGCACCGACATACACAGCCACAAATGTCCACCCTGCTCTTTAACCGCAAATCCCTCTCCTACAATTCCTTTGACAATATGGGTCGCTGTTGCTTTCACTGTCCCCTCTGAATCCACAACAAACTTGGTGATTCCGGTGCGTTCTGTCTCATCGAACCGCTTCGCAACGGTTCGGCAAAGCACATATACATTTTTGCCGGACATGTATACTTTCATCGCCGTTCCTGCTAACGCTTTATGACCGACCGGCTCTAACTGCGTATGATCTGCCATGCGGTAACTGCACACAAGCGTATACCCCGGCTGATACAGATCCCGCTGCCAATATACATCCTTAACCGCCAGCTTTTTGTCATTAATTTGCGGATCTTCAATGCTGATAACACCATCGGCATCGGTATATGGTTGCATCACAGAGGCAATGATCAACTGCTCTCCGGATACGCGTGTGCAAAGATTTTGACCGTTTTGCCGAAGCATCTTGCCAGCCTGTGGTTTCTGAGGATCCGATACATCGATCGGTATCACATAGGTCTGTGCTCTCGTATTCTTCACATATAGCAAGCTCTTTCCACACCACATCAGACCATCTTCATAGCTAGCACTTTCATCGCCGTACAGATCATCTTCACTACTGGCATTCTGATATGGATCATTAATTTTAAGGGATACTTTGCCAACTTCCTCGCAGATACCATTCTTCTCTCGAAGAATGTACAGTTGATCCGTCGCACCCTCTTGATCCGTAGCATTGCTCCTTATATAGGAGCCATCGTTATAATAAAGCACATAGATCAAACCATCCTTCGTCAGAATCTGATCCATCTCTGCCTCATCTGCATTTTCTGTGTTGGTCGTACTATCCTGTGTGACCAGTTCAGGCCAATCTTCCTGCGTAGAACCCGGCTCTCTGTCTAATACCCCTTCACTGACAGAGGATGCTGCCGACTGCATTAAACTTCCCAGCGAACAGTTATATGCCATTGGCAAAGGATCTGACTTAAACGGATCCTCATAAAATTCATAGCGGGATACCACCTTTTGCTGTGCTTTGATCACACGCTTAAAACTTTTTTCAATCTGTTTATAACTTGACGCTGTTTGAAGAGACCCTTCCGCTCTCCAAGCAAGTAAAAAGAGCACTCCCGCATATAGCATCTGAATAACGATTGCAAGTATGACTGCGATCAATACATAGCGCAGGATCTTCCGCCATCTTCCTCCATCCGGCTGCTGATCCTCCTCATACAGGGACATATTCTTTTTTAATGTGGTTTCCATTAGATTATTTTCGCATCTCATAATCTTCTCCTCCCTTCAAACTTTCTGCTTTCGCTATATATATTACCGGAAAGGAGGCAAAAACCGCCTTATATATATCCTAAACATTGTGCGTTGGTACCATAAAAAATATCATCGCGTCCACCAAGCATTTTGCAGAATTCTTCTATTCGCTCCCAATTGTTGTTTACATCAAACTCATAGCTATGTCCCCACACATAAAACAACATTGGTTCCTCTGGTTTTGCAGCCAAAAACTGTTCTGCCAGCTCAAACAACTTATCATCGTTATGATGACAGGTTGCATTAAGCCTCAGCGGATCCTGTGGCAACGTAAAACTATGTGTACTCTCTACCGTCCTTCCGTAACGAATACCAATATCTTTCAAATACGAAACGACCGGATCCGGTACATCACCATAAGCGTAAGCCATGCCAACCGGATATTTTCCATATAGTTTCTCAATGTTACGGGCATCCTGCAAATATTCCTGCGAATAATCTTCCGGTTTGATACCGGAGGGCGATGCATGTGTCAAGCCGTGCAAAGCGATCTCATGTCCCTCATATAATTTTGCCAGTCCCTCCTGCTCCATGCGGGCGATCTTTATCCCCTCGATCTCAAAATTACTCTCTGGAGACTGAATTCCCGTATTCAGATTAAAGGTTGCTTTCATACCATATTTATTAAATATCTCCACCAAGCGCTCATCCTGATAAATACCATCATCATAACTAAACGTTAACATTTTCTTACACATACTCATCCGTCCTTCCTTGTGCTTTATTCTTTCCTCTATTTATTTCCAAAGTGCGATCAATGTCCGGAACAGCTTCTGCGGATCGATCGGTTTGACCAGATGTGCATTCATTTCTACCGCCTTACTGCGCTGCACATCTACATCAAATACGTTGGCTGTCAGTGCTATGATCGGGATTAATCTTGCATCCGGCCGCTCCAGCATACGTATCTTCTTACTTGCTTCAATACCATCCATGACCGGCATCTGTATATCCATTAGGATTGCATCATAGCTATATGGAGCACTTGCTGCATACAACTCAACCGCCTCTTTGCCGTTTTTGGCCCGTTCCACCTGTATTTGCTTGCTCTCCAGCAATCTGGTCACGATCTTGGCGTTTAAGTCATGATCTTCAACAAGCAGTATTCGATGATCCCAAAGCAATTCCTCTTGTATTGCACATTTTTCTGCCGATTGTTCCTCCTCTGCTTCTTCCGCAAGCTGAAATGGCATCGTTACAAAAAACTCTGTTCCCACACCCAGTTTACTGGAGCATCGTATTGTTCCACCCATCAGTTCAACCAGGTTCTTTACGATTGATAACCCTAGTCCCGTTCCAATGTTAAAGGTATTGGTATCATTTTCTTCCTGTGCAAAGATTTCAAACATATGCTCTTGAAATTCCTCACTCATTCCGGTTCCTGTATCCTTAACTTGAATAGTCACTAAGTATTTGTCGCCAATGATTTCACGCTCTATTGCACGAAAATATACCGTACCACCGGGTGGTGTAAACTTGATCGCATTTGACAGCAGGTTGCTAAATATTCGCTGTATACGCACCGGATCTGCATACACGGTATGAATATTTTCACCCGGTTCAAATACAAGATTGATTCCTTTGTCGGCACATGTAACTCCAAATATCTGCCGCATATCCTGGATGATATGCTGGATATCGATCTTCTTGAGATGCAATTCCAGTTTACCGGATGCCAACCGGTTGGTATCCAAAATGTCGTTAACCAGATTCAGCATAAAATGACCGGAAGATATAATGTCGTCCAAATATTCCTGTACCATATCCGGAACTTCATCTCCGAAAAGCTTCGCAAGCTCTGCCGCCCCAATAATTCCATTCAGAGGAGTTCTGAGATCATGACTCATGCTTGACAGGAACTCATCTCTGGCATGACTGGCACGATTGGCAATTTCCAAGGCCCGCTGCAACTCTGCATTTTGCTTTTCCTGTTCGGACATGATATCTGTAACATCTCTCTGCACCATCACAATGACGCTCTCATCATTTTCCAAAAAGAAAGCAAAAATACGCTTAGTACGTACACCAAGTTCCTCATCCTGTGCGTGATACATAAAATCCCAACTGAGTCCGTGTTGGATTCGGGCATGTATTACTTCCCACGACATCTGCGCATTGATGATTTCTCTTTCCTCCGGAATGACCAGATTGATCAACTGTTCTTGCAGTTTCTCCACCTTTTTCTTACCCTCAAACGAAGCATCTACCTGATAACATTCATACCGAGTAAAGATCTGACTGTCATTCGCTGCCGTATTCCAATATGCGATGAAGTCGATCATTGAATCAACTACCTGCCCACGAACAAGTTCTTTTATGACATTACGATCTACATCCTGCAGCGATACAAAGCCATATATATCTTCCCCCTCGCGTGCCGTCATATCTAAAACAATCTTCATCCACAGCGTTTTTCCCGAAAGACGTTTACTACGAAAGGTATAGGATACCTGCCTCTGCCCGCTTTCAAATAAGTGGATCAGATTATTTCGATGAAAAATACGGGTAAATTCCTTTTTTTGCTCCTCATCGGTAATATGGTCGATCATAACACCAAACGGATCATTCTCCCTCTCATGAATCAATACATATTCTCCGGCATAGTCTAATACTTTCCATGCTGTAATATTGATTCGAATAACCGATGTCATATTATTAAAAAGGAGTTGATGATACATATTCTCCTGACTAAAACGCTTTTCCTCTTCCTTTTCTTTCGTAATGTCTAATGCCGTAGCTGCGATCATCGTCGGTGCTCCCTGCTCCAACCGGATCAATTCCGCCCGACCGGACTCGGTCATCAATCTACGTGGTTTTCCTGCATTTCGCTGTGCTACCGCAGGCACTCCAAAATCTTGCTGCATTTTAGAGTTATAAGTAATCGTATTGGCATCAATATCATACAAAGCATAATAAACACCACACTGATCCATCGCTGTCCGCATCGTTTTAATGTTGTGCTGCAGCTTTTCTTTCATGCGCATACGTGATGTCACATCTTGATATAATGCATAAACGATCGTTTCACCATCCGACCGATACTGAAACTGAAAATTAGCCTGAAACCAGACATACTGTTTCAACTTCCGTCTATAAAACCGTGCCTTGATTTCTAATGTATCCCTTTTATCAATAATTGCCTGGTCAAAACTGCTGTAAAGGTTCTCTCTATCATCCGGATGTATCTGCAGCAGCTCTTTACAGGTACTTGTCTGAACATCTTCTTCTGTCACCCCAAGTATGTCACGCATTTTAGCGTTGAGCGCTACCGTACGCAGACATTTCCCATCATGTCTAAATATTCCGATACAGCCCGGCATCCACTCAAACAACTCGCCCTTCCAATCTATCATAAATGTTTCTATCCTCCTCCCTGGCATCTTCTCTTTATTATACCTGTACTTTGCGTTATCGCCAACCTATTCCCCCATAATTTTCCTATGAAATCAAAAAAGCAAAGCCCCTCTTCCCTGTCATCATAGATCCATAACAGGAAAATGGGGATTTGCCTTTGTTGTATAACTTCGAATTGCTCTATTTACGTCAATTACAGTCTCTTTAAGAGCTCTTCTCTCTCTGCCTCATAGCCTGGCTTGCCAAGCAATGCGAACATATTTCTCTTATAGCTCTCAACACCCGGCTGGTTAAATGGATTTACACCAAGGATATATCCACTTACACCGCAGGCGAACTCATAGAAGTAGAATAACTGACCCAAATAATATTCATTCTGTGCCGGAACCTTTACGCTCAAGTTTGGTACACCGCCATCAACGTGTGCCAACTGTGTTCCCTTCATCGCACTCTTGTTGATGAAGTCAAGGTTCTTGCCAGCCAAATAGTTTAATCCATCAAGATCAACCGGCTCTTCCTGAATCGTTACATCTAATGTCGGCTCTTCTAATTCCATAACTGTCTCAAACATGATACGGCTTCCGTCCTGAATGAACTGTCCCATGGAATGCAGATCTGTTGTCAAATCAACTGCTGCCGGGAAAATACCTTTCTGATCTTTACCTTCGCTCTCTCCGTAAAGCTGTTTCCACCACTCAGCTACATAGTGGAATGCAGGCTCATAGTTGCAAAGGATCTCCACAGATTTCCCCTTGCGTAATAAGATATTACGGATCGCAGCATACTTCATAGAATCATTGTCTGCGAAATCTTTGTCCAAGCAAAGTTCACGCATGGATGCTGCACCTTCCATCAACTTAGCAATGTCTGCACCACTAACAGCAATTGGAAGTAAACCAACTGCGGTAAGTACGGAGAAACGTCCTCCGACATCATCCGGTACAACAAAGCTCTCATAACCTTCTTCTGTAGCAAGGTTCTTCAACGCACCTTTCTGCTTGTCCGTTGTTGCATATATTCTCTTAGCAGCTTCCTCTTTACCATATTTCTTCTCTAACATTTCCTTGAAAATACGGAATGCAACAGCAGGCTCCGTCGTAGTACCGGACTTGCTGATAATATTTACGGAAAAGTCACGATCACCGATCACGTCGATCAACTGTGACAGATATGTGCCGCTCAAATTGTTACCACAGTAATAAATCTCTGGTGTTTTACGAATTTCTTTGGACACATTGTTATAAAATCCATGTCTCAAGAACTCAATTGCTGCTCTTGCTCCCAAATAAGAACCGCCGATACCGATTACCAAAAGCACTTCTGAATCAGACTGAATCTTCTCAGCAGCTTTCTGGATACGTGCGAATTCTTCCTTATCATAATCAATCGGAAGGTCAATCCATCCTAAGAAATCACTTCCTGCTCCTTCTTTGCTAAGTAATAACTCTTTTGCGTCGTTTGTAATTTTCTCCATTGATTTGATCTCGTCTGCAGAAATTACGTTCTCTGTCAGAGAGTAATCAAAAGTAACCTTGTTTGCCATGGTTTCCTCCTATCCTTCCTTGTTGCAGTCTCTATACTCGGTCTATCCTTTGCGGGATTCCTCAGCCACAAAGCATGAATCCCGGTTGGTTGTATTCAACCTTATATATTCTAATCAATTCCTGTCTGTAAATCAAGTGTTAATTTCTTTCCTGTTCCAGATTTCCAAACTTCGTCAAGTTCGCTAACCATGCCAGTTTCACCGATCCTGTCGGGCCACTACGCTGTTTTGCGATAATGACCTCTGCCACACCTTTTTCCTCGCTGTCCGGGTTATAATATTCGTCACGATACAAAAACATAACCATATCGGCATCCTGCTCGATAGCACCCGATTCACGCAAGTCCGAAAGCATGGGACGCTTATCGCTTCTCGATTCAGCCGCACGCGAAAGCTGTGAAAGTGCAATGACAGGAATATTAAGTTCCTTTGCAAGAATTTTTAACGAACGCGAAATTTCGGCAATTTCATTTTGTCTGCTCTCTGTTCTTCCGCTCGACTGCATTAACTGCAAATAGTCGATTACGATAAGTTCAAGATTTTTTGTCTGCTTTAATCGTCTGCATTTTGCACGGATTTCCGATACCGTTATTGACGCAGTATCGTCTATATACATCGGTGCGGTTGCAACTCTGTTTACTATTGCACCGATTTTTTCCCAATCTTCGCCTGTTATATCACCTGTTCTGATTTTATTTGAATTAACAAGTGCCTGGCTGCATATAATACGGTTTACAATCTGTTCTTTCGGCATTTCGAGGTTGAATATCGCAACAGTTTTTTTATCGGTAATACTGACGTGTTCCGCTATATTTACCGCAAAACTTGACTTACCCATACCCGGACGTCCGGCGATAAGAATAAGTTCGCCGCCATGAAAACCGCCCGTACGTCTGTTAAGTTCATCAAAGCCTGTCGGCAAACCCGTTATACCGCTTTGATTTAAAGAGTTTTCAACAAGTTCCTGATAACTGCCCATGAATATCTCACTTATAGGAAGTATATCGCTCTTGTTGTTTGATGATGTAACGTCAAAAATAAGCTGTTCGGCTTGGTCGACTATTCTTTCGACTTTATCGTTCTGACCGTAAGCCATATCGGAAATATCGTTGGCACTTTTAATAAGTGTTCTCAAAACTGCCTTTTCCTTAATTATTTGCGAATAATACGTCACGTGCCTTGTTGTCGGCACATTCGTTGCCGCATTTCTCAAATAAGCGATACCTCCGACAGCCTCAAGTTTGTCGCTTTGGCTCAACTTATTTGAAACGGTAATAAAATCTATAGCCGAATTTTCGTTAAATAAATCAAGAATTACACTGAATATTTCCTTATTCTGTGGGAAGTAAAAATCAGACGGTCTAAGTATTTCAACCGACTCCGCAACACTGTGCGAATTAGTAAGCGCACTGCCTATTACAGCCAATTCCGCCTCTTGACTATATGGCAGTTCTCTGCCCATTACGTCAACAGGATTCGACATTTCTGCCATAAATCCATTACCTCCCCAAAGTTATATCTGTTCTACAACTACGTTTAACTTACCGACAACGCCTGTATAAATTTTTACGTCAACAGTCGTTGTTCCCAATGTCTTTATGCCGTCAGGCATAACAAATTTCTTTTTATCAAGTTTGATGTGGTGTTGTGAAGTAAGCGCCTCTGCTACGTCTTTTGATGTTACAGATCCGAAAAGTTTACCGTTTTCGCCTGCTTTAGCCTTTAGCACAACCTTGATTTCTTTCATTTTCTCTGCTATTGCATTTGCTTCTTCAAGCTCAACTTTTTTCTTGTATTCAAGAGATTCCTGCTTACCCTTCATTACGTTTATATTCGACTTTGTAGCCGGTTCGGCAAGACCTCTCGGCAAAAGATAGTTTCTTGCATAACCGTCAGATACATTTACCATCTGACCTTTTTTACCTTGTCCTTTTACATCTCTTGTCAATATAACTTGCATTGTCCTTCCTCCAATTAACTTTCATTATTTGCAACGTAATCAAAGACAGCCTTTTCAACGTCCTCAATTACCATATCTACATTTTTGTCTTTTACTTGTGCACCGGCAACGGTACTGTGTCCGCCGCCGCCGAGATACTCCATAATAAGCTGTACATTAATATCACCGAGCGAACGGGCGCTTATACCCACGCCGCCGTCCTGCGCATATACAACTATCGACGCACGAATATCACCTATATTAAGCATTTCATCAGCCGCCTGTGACGCTATCACTCTTATATTGGGATACTTTGTGTAACACTTTGCGACTGCAATCTGCGATACTATAATTTTCGATGTCTTTACAATATCGGCTCTGTGGTCATAGTCCTCTTTATTCACGTTAAACAGCTTTTTGACGTCTGCCGTATTCAGTCCCAAACGTCTTAAATATGAAGCCGCCTCAAATGTTCTGACACCTGTTTTTACTATAAAGTTCTTTGTATCCATCAAGATACCCGTATACAAACACTCCGCCTCAACGGTTGTAAGTGAACTTCCCAAATTCATATATTCCAATAATTCAGTAGCCATTTCACAAGTTGACGACGCATACGGTTCGTGATAAATAAGCGAACAAGGATTAATAAAATCAGTCGAACGTCTGTGGTGGTCGATAAGCACAACCTTACTTGCCTTTTCTATAAGTTTCGGGCATGGCAACATTGACGGTCTGTGCGTATCAAGCACAACTATCAATGTATCTGATGTAACGTTTTCGACTGCGTCGTCATTGCTTATAAACATACCTCTGTACTCACTCATTGCACGAAGGTCGTCATACATTTTTTTTATGGCCGGTGAATTGTTGTCATAGACAATATACGGCTTTTTGCCGAGTGTTCTGACTGCTCTCTGCAAGCCTACCGCCGCACCGAAGCAGTCATAGTCCGCACCGGAATGTCCCATAAATATTACTTTGTCGGAATTTTTAATAAAGTCTTTTAATGCAACAGCAATAGCTCTTGTTTTAACTCTTGTACTCTTTTCGTAATCACGAGCCTTACTGCCGTAAAATTTATACTGTGTATCGTCCTTTATGCTGACTT
>ENA-ORMN01004429-ORMN01004429.1-human-gut-metagenome-genome-assembly--contig:-NODE-4429-length-10129-cov-3.674211_pt1 | contig 10129 bp, 17 predicted proteins | sample MGYA00242102_ERZ508993 | MGnify/ENA primary metagenome ERZ508993 (study PRJEB26280, sample SAMEA2338770) | human gut metagenome | biome: human gut; feature: human-associated habitat; material: faeces... | reverse complement strand
TGCGCAAAGGTCATGCTCCGCAGATAATTATGCCCTGCCTTTCCAAAACGGCACGGCTACAGAGTTCAACAGTCTTGTCTCCAGCAAGCGCTGAACAAGCCGTATTTCTGTTTTTGCAAAGATATCTGACTTCATTGCGTCCCAACCCATCTGGTCGCCGCAGCCGTCAGCTGAAAATTCATAATCCGGTTACAGTTCCAGCAAGATTTCGTTACAACTTTCTGTTACACTGACAGCAGTTCGAAAAAGCGGAACATCCCTTGGGGAAAGGAAGTTTGACTTATGAAAAAAGTACTGGCGATTCTGCTGGCCATAGCGGTGCTGGCGCTGAGTGCCTGCGCGGCCAGACAGACAGCTCCGGATACGCAGGACGCTCCTGCCGCAGAAACGACCGGGCAGCCGAACGCTTCTGAACAGGCGGGAGAAGAACAGGCTTCGGAAGAGCAGCAGCCCGCGCAGGAAGCAAAGCGCATCGAGCCGCTGGCAGAAAGCCTTGATCTGAACGCGCTGACCGATGCGACTGTCGCGGTGAGCTTCGGCGCAGACGACATTTCCGAAACCGACGGCAAAACGGAACTCACGCTGACGGTCTATGATTACGACATCTATGACATGGTCGATATCGCGCAGCTTGCCGTTGGCGATACGATCGTTGTGGACGGCAAGGACATGGTCGTCACGTCCAGAGAGGACGAGAACGGCTTTGTCACCATCAACGGAGGTCTGGAGCAGGGCAGCGTCGATTTGACGAGCGACGATTCGGGCGTCTACTACGCCGTTGGTCTGGATGACACAAAATCGTATCACGAGCTCGGCAAGGTCACCGTGCCGGTTGCTGATGGCCTTGTCCTGATGGACAATGCAGACCCCGAGCATCCGGATGAAACGTATGCCGCAGCGGACCTCGCAGAGCTGGCTGCGTCTGAACCCGGCTTTACCGCCAACAACACGTTGGCGACCATCGAACACGGCAAGCTGACTGTCCTGGTCAGAAGCTATACGCCGTAACGTTTTCAGTCAGAAAATGCCCGGAGGTCTTCTGCCTCTGGGCATCTTCCTGCTTTGCGGCAGACAGCCCCAGCGCCCGTGCCGGACAAGCGGCTTGACCGCGTCGGGGGGGCGGAGTATAATGAAAAAAATCCCGGAAAAAAGGGAAAGCCAAATGAAAGAAAACCGAAAGCTCCTGAAGGAAGTCCTCAAGGATATTGAACATGATATGACGGACGAGGAAGTCCTGAATTTGCTGGCAGACAGCAAGATCTCCGAAAGCCCCACCGCGGAAAAATACACCCTCGGGCAGCGTGCGGCGGATGCGATCGCAAAATTTGCGGGCAGCTGGGCGTTCATCTTTTCGTTTACGGGTGTGCTGCTTTTGTGGATGGTCGTCAATACGATCCTGGCGGCAGATGCGTTCGATCCGTTCCCGTTTATCCTGCTGAATCTGGTTCTGTCCTGCGTCGCGGCGATCCAGGCACCGCTCATCATGATGAGCCAGAACCGGCAGGAGGAAAAGGACCGCCGCCGCGCGGAAAATGATTACAAGGTCAATCTCAAAACCGAGATCATGATCGAGGATCTTTATGATAAGGTCAATGCCATTCTTGCAAAGCAGTCTGCGCTGGAGAAAAAACTGCAGGAGCAGGAAGAAACAAAATCGTAATCAGCCGAAACACGAAGTCCCGGTAAACCATCGTCTGATGGCTTGCCGGGACTTTTTCTGCACAGAATTTACTTGTATTTTATGCGGTGTTGGAAGAAATACTCAAGTAGGAGATAAGCAAAAACGATGCGTCACAGCCTGTTGAGTTTTTCCTCCAGTTCAGCCGCGATGCGCTGCCGTTCTTCCTCGCTTTCTGCGCGTGCATACGGTTCCAGCGCGGCGTCCCGCTTTTGCTCCGCGTCGCGCGTCCATGCCTCAAACTCGTCCTTGGTCATATCCTTCCGCATCGTGCGCGCGTAGTATTTCTTGTATGCCCGCTGCTGCACCTGCCAGACTTCATTGTTCGCAACTTTGTCCTTAAAGCTGCTGGCCGCGCCGATCTCCCGGCAGGTCTTGCTTGCGTCCTCCGGCGCAGGGCCTGCGCAGTAGGCGAACGTCGCACCCGGCGTCTGCAAAAACCAACGCCCACAGTTGGCGCAGCGCTTCGGCACAAATCCCTTTTGCAGTCCCTTCATAAACTCCACATAGACAAAATCCAGCAGCCGGTCAAAGTACATTTTTTCGACCACCTCCGCCTCGCGCCCAGTGCCACGAATGCAGAATTGCGCGTTTACCTTCGGCGCGTCCACCTTCGAATCTGCGCCAAGGCTGACGCCGCTGACGAACGGCTCCAAGCCTTTTTTCTCAATCTGCTGGGCCAGAGAAGTTTTTCTCTGACCCTTTTTCTTTTCAAACGGCTTGCCCGCAAAAATGCCGTCCAGGAACCACGCATAGCGCTCCTGAATCAATCGGATGGCGTCCAGCTGCTCCTGCATGAACCTCGGCAACGTATCGTCCTGCATCACATATTCGCGGAACGCTTCCTGCGCTTCTCCCACGAATAATTCACGCACATCCATGCTTGCAAACAGCTGAACGTCATTCCAATACAGGCAGTAAAGCGGTAAAGATGCAAATCCATTTGTCACAGCCTGAAATGCCCGCGCTGCCTGCTCTGCATCCTTTTCTGCAACGGTCTTCCGATATTGATCCAATAATTCTTGAAACGGCGCAGCGTCAAGATTCAGAATTTCCGTCAGCACAGCGCCGTAGGGCTGCATCGTCGGATGGGATTCGACCCAATAGCCGGAAGCGCCGAACTCCACCTTCGTATTGGTGCGCGGCCGATGAAAATCCAATAAATCTTTCCCTAAAACGCCCATGTGCGTGCGCCTCCTTTGTAGAGAATGTATTTTTGCTTATGTAGTGTATGTGCTTAAATGATACATTACCTATTGTGAAATGTCAATGGTTGTGCTATCATTCGATTGTAGATTTGTAGAGAATGTATCTATAACAAATAAAATCGAAAGGAAGTGAAAAAATGACCAAACTGGAAACCATCACAGCGGAAGATCTGCAAAACAGGACATATGAACCGACGCACTTTCTGGTAGATGAGCTTATTCCAGAGGGCTTGCACATCCTCGCGGGTGCGCCGAAAATCGGCAAGTCTTGGCTGGCTTTGTGGCTGTGCTTATGCGTCGCGCAAGGGCAGGCACTCTGGAATTTTGCAACAACGCAGGGAGAAGCGCTGTATCTCAGTCTTGAAGATTCGTTCCAGCGTATCCAGACACGGCTCTTTGACCTGACGGAAGACGCACCGCCGACGCTGCATTTTGCAATTATGGCGGACACACTCAAGCACGGGTTGGAACAGCAGATCGAGCAGTTCTTGACAGAGCATCCTGACACAAAACTCGTTGTGATTGATACCTTGCAGCGCGTTCGAGGCACTGGCAGCGACAGCAATTTGTACGCAAATGACTATCAGGAGATCGGCTTGCTCAAGAAACTTGCAGACAAACGGCACATCGCAATTTTGCTGATCCACCATCTGAGAAAACTCCACGATGACGATCCGATGAATATGATCTCCGGCTCGACGGGCTTAAGCGGCGCGGCAGATTCAACCTTTGTTCTCCAGAAAAGTTCTCGCCTTGCCAACATTGCCTCGCTGCATTGCACCGGTCGGGACATCCCGGACCGGACTTTGAAACTCGAATTCGGTGAGGAAGATCACGTCTGGAAACTGCTTGAGGACAGTAAAACTTGCAGTGGTGCTTCTAAGATTTCAACGCTTCAACTCGTACATCTTTTCTCTGAATTGCTCCGTGCCGATTCTACATACCTCGGTTCACCATCGGCACTGTCTGCGAAGATCGACCCTGATGGCAGCCTCGGCATCACGCCGAAAAAGATCACCAGGCTGGTACGGGAAAGCGTTGCGGCTCTAAGGGAAAACGGGATTCTGGCAGATACCTACCGTAGCAACGGCAAACGGTGGATTTCCCTCAAGCGTGCCGAAAGTGCCGATTTTCTGCCCGTGAAAACAATCGGCACAATCGACCCTGTGGGTGTACCGAGCGCCCGGTGCGCGCCGTGAGGCGCGTGTCGCCGCTGTGTGCGGCTTTCTGCCCCGACAGCGAGTGTGTGTGCGGCGCGGCAGAAAAAGCCCACGTTGCACCGACGTGCAAAGAACAAAATCGCAATCCAGCAAAGCGATTGCGATTTTGAGAGGAGGCGCAGCGGAATGGATGAGCTTTCGCGCTTTGCGCGGAAGCGAAGGATATGGAGCTTGTGCCGACGAAGGAGCCAGCATCGCATTTGGCTAGTCGCCGGCGCACCGGCTCCCCGCCAAATGCCTCAAATCGGGCAGCAGCCCACACCCACTACTTCGTCACAAAGTCCGCTGCGCGTGTAACGCTTTGCGGGAGAGGGCATTCCACGCTCCGCTCCCTTGCTCCTCAGTTCCAAACAAAACCCGCTTCGCTGGGCTTTTGTTTGGTAGAGGGAAACGAAAGATACGGAGGAAAATATGCGAAAAAACAAGCAATTCAGTATTCGGATCTCATCACAGGATTTAGAGACTATTCGCCAAAAGGCAGCGCAGGCGCACATGAGCCAGAGCGACTACGACCACCTTGCCAACTGTGGCAAGCTGATGACCGACGAAGAAGCCAAGACATTCATCGCTGACGAGTGCGGCTTTGCTCCCGAAAAGATTCACATTCTGCACGAGGTTCACACCTACGAGGTCAACAAGCACCGCCGCCTCCGCAAGTCCGGAACCTTCTACCGCACGCCTGTGTACGAATCCACTGACTGGAACTATGTTCGCTTCGACTGTGCCTGCTTCATGTACGAGCTGGTCAACGGCGAGCTCCGCTTCTACTGCTGCTAAATCGTCGCCCGCCCCGGAGGTAACGAGGGCTGAAAGGAAACATCATGCACATCATCATCTTCGCTATTAGGCAAGCCGGGCAGGCAATCGGTAATACCCCTATCCGAGAGCAGGCAGTTGGGGCAGCCAAAGCTCGCGCCCAGCAGACGCGATTCCCCGTTTCCGTCATTGCCCACTGTGACACCGGCAAGGAGATAGAGGTCATCTTCCATCCTGATGGCACCAGCGAACGGATTAGAAAATAATCGACGCTGCCTGACCTACCGGGCATACGGGGAGAAAGGCTTATCATGGAAAAATTGATTTATTCCACCTTCCGCGAAGGCTACGGCATTGACCAGATTCACAGAACAATGACTGCTGGCGAGTTGATCAACTTCCTCGCCCAGTACGATGAAGATACGCCGGTCTATCTAAGTTTTGACAACGGATACACCTACGGCGGCATTACCGAGGGTCGCTTTGAAGAAGACTATGGAAAGGACGATGACGATGAGTAAAAAGCTGGATCGTAGCAGCGGCGGCATTGAGATCACCGGTCACAAGGGAACGTGGTACGTCATTGACGAGGGCGATTATAAGATTACCCCGGACGTGGACGGCAAACCGGAAACGCTCACCGCGCACCTGTTTCTGCTCGAAAGCGAACTTTACGGCGACGAAGCTGCGTGTCTGATCGTCGATAAGAAAAAGCAGATCGTCATGGAGGACGTCTGGAACGGTTTCGACGATTTGGAAGACACCGGGTGGGAGGAAGTGCGGAAGATTGAATGCCCAGTCTGCAAGGGCGAGTTTCTGCGGGAGGACATGACCTTTACGCGCGACTGCCACGGCATCACTTTCCGGCTGGTCTGCTTCGGCTGCTACGAAAAGGTCATGGCAAAAGGCTACGACGGAGCATATTACACCGAAGCGGATGAATGTATTGAGGAGGACTATTGAGCATGAGCAGAGACTGGACACCCGAGGAGCTGGCAGCAGCCAGCTCCGCAATGAAAGCAGCGGGGAACATGAGCTATGAAGAGTTTTGCGCTGCACCGAAGCTGACGCTTCGCTTATTGGGACGTGATAGCTGGGATCGCCCCGTGTATGAGTGCGACGGGAAGCTGTATGTTGACGTTGACCCGCGTAGAAGCAGACCGGCGGACATCTGCACGAAATATGGAAATGCTTTTGATGGCGAACCGTGTGACCCAATCCCAGAGAATACCATCATTGAGTTTGTTCCGGAGCGTGACACATGGTCGTTCTAAGATAAGCGCCTCTGTCGCGTCGCTGCTGGACTTGCAAGTTTAGGCAGCGCAAAGCGACGAGAGAATCAATGGGCAGATATAAAAACGGCGTAGCGAGCCGCCAGAGCCGCGCAAAAAAGAAAACCCCTCACATGACACTTCTGCCATGCGAGGGGTTTGTTCATGTGTTCAGATAAAGGCGCTGTCCACGTTGTCCGATGCGTCCTGCTCCTGAAAGCCGTTTGCCTTGGCGGCTTCAAACGTGATGCCGCCACGCTTGTGGTCGGACTTGACCAGCTCAAAATAGCACTTGCCGCCCGTGATGATGATAACCTGCGCCAGGCTGAGCGCGGCTGTCAACCAAGCGGCAGAAGCCATATAGTTGGACTTGATGCACAGGCGCATCAGGTAAATACATTCCTGCGTGATAAGCAAGCCAGACCCGACCAGCAGGAAGCAGACGAGTTTGCTCGTGTCCAGCTTCTTTCTCCTGCGCTTTTTCTGAGCCATCAGATCATGCCGAGCTTCTGCGCGAAGCGATAAAGAACCGTGACGAGCTGCTCGCGCGTCATCATGTCCTGCCACATGAAGTTCGCGGAGCCGTCGGGCAGCGGTGCGCCGCCCTGCACGATGCCGTTGTTGACTGCCCACTGGCGAGCAGCTTCGCTCCAATCGCTGCAGTCATTGTCCTGAAGATCTTTCCGCATTTCGCGGAAAAGCTCTGTGAAGGTTGCTTTGTCCATATCGTCGTCCTCCTTTTCTCCGTTTTCCAACACCATGACCGTATGCCCGGACGATACCAGAATATCGCCCCGGCGCAGGTAGGCGTCAGATGTCAGGTACTTCCGGTCAGTCAGCAGTTCAAATTCTCCCGTCGCAGGGAAGCAGCGCATCATGCAGTAGGTCGTGCAGGAATTGCCCTGCTTGCGGTAGGTTTCTTTCAGGGCGTCGACGCCAGCGGAAATTGCGCAGAGCATCATAAACGCGCTGCAGTCCGTTTCTACGGGCTTTGCGATCTTGCTCAGAATGAAGTCTACCGCTTCCGCAGCGACGTAGGCTGTGTTGCGACCGTCCTGATCGTACCCGATGTTCTTGTTGCCGACACCAGCTTCGCACGCCTGCGCGGCCAGCTCAGCTTTCCTGCGGTCCTTGAACCGGAGAACGCCGAGCCAGCTTCCAGAGTACCAATGCGCGAAGTTTAATTCGCGGCCGGTCTGATTACCGGGCTTCTGCCCATGTGCGCCGGTTTCGCCGAGCGACGCTTGGCCAATACGCACACTCATGTTGCGTCGCCCCCGGCAGTCAAAAGCTCACCGACAGCCAGAACGCCGCTTTTCAATTCATAGACAGCGGACTCGATCATAGCGTCCAGTTTGGCTTCATCAACCGTAATGCCGCGCTGCTTGAGCCATTCCAGTACATACGCTTTCTTCTCAGCGCCTCGACCGGAGCCGTTGAAGATCTGCTCGGCGGCAGACACAGCGATACGCACCCATGCATTGATCTCGGTCTGCTGCTGGGCGGTGGTCTTGCTCTTGATGTACGGGATGACGACGGTCGTAAAAATCGCTGCAAGCAGCAGCAATGCCGCCTCAATGATCGGCGTGATGTTGTATTCCATAAAACGCTTTCCTCCTTAATCATAAAGGGCATGAATGCCCTGTGCCGATAAAAAGTCCTTCTGCTCGTGTTTCACTTTTGCTGCGTAGTCCAAAGCCGCGTGCATATCTCCGTTGCAATGCGCGTCCGGAATCCGCTGCACGGCCTTGGCCGTGGCTTCGCCCAGGGCAATCGCGGCGCTGCTCGACTGAATGACGAGAAGCAGCATCTTCTCCCGTGCGGCGTCTCTGTCCTCAGCGACTTTTTCCTGCTTGGAGATACGCCGTTCCAGCTTCCAGACGATAAAGCCCATGATGGCCGACGGAATACCCATTGCGGCGATAAACGCAATCAGGAAATTGCCAGCGCTGATTGTAATCATGCCTTTTCACCTCATCGCATGCCAAATGTAAGAGGGGCGGTTTGTGCCGCCCCTCCCGCTGTGTGTCAGACCTCGACTTCGAGATCCTTCAGGATTTCCTCGACCTGCGGCTTGATAAGAGCCGGCACCTGATCGAGCGTCTTCTTGCCCTTGATAATCAAGGTAGCGTAAACGACTGCCATGGTCTGCACCTCCTTCCCAAGCAAAATGGTCAAAAGAAAAAGTCGAAGGCGCTTCATACGCCCTCGACCTCATCTTCTTCAAGGATACGCCGGACTTCCTCGCGCAGTCGTTCCGGCACATCATCAAGTGTTTTCAGCCCCTTTCGGATCAGCTCGGCATACACTTTCGCCATATCCATCAACCTCCGATCACAAGCTCATAGACGTCACAGAGCGCAAGCTGCGCCTGCGTGATCTGTGCGGACAGTCCTTCATTGACGCTTTGCAGGTCGCTTACCTGCTGTTTCAGCTTCGGAATGGTCTCCTTTTCGGCTTCGGCCAGCTTCGCCTGCGCGAAATAGCCGTCGAAGCTGCCGAGAATATCATCATAGATCCCGTCATAGAATGGCAGTTCCAGATAATACTCATCGTACTCGAAGCCGGAGATCGTCAGCTTGCCCTGCGTTTCCGAGAACGGAGCTACGTTCTCATAGAACCGCACAAGGCAGTAGCCGGGCTTGTCAGGCTGCTCCTCCAGCGAGAACGCATTTGCCGGCGCATTGTCGCCTCTTACTTTCATTTCGCACAACCTCCTTCAAGATTCGTACCCTGATAGGGTCAACATACTTTTTCCGCGCCGCAGCGGAATTGCAATGCTTGAGCTGGCCGATCCGGCTCAAAAGCCCCGATGCCGTCCGATACGCGATCCGCTGGTGACGCTCGATCTTCTTTCGCACCTTGCGGCACTGGCGCGTGAAACGCAGGAAATTTTTCCGCCGCATGGTCGTGTGATCTCGGTAAAAGCGGTATCCGACATAATCCAGCGGCCGCACTTTCAACGGGAACACCTGCCAGTTGCCCTTCATCTGCAGCCGCAGCCGCTTTTGCAGATACTCGGCAATCGCTTTCCGCGCACGGTGCAGCTTCTTTTTGTTCGGGCCAAAGAGGACAATATCATCCATGTATCGCACGCTGTACTTCACACCGTCGAGCGTCGTAATGTAACGGTCGAGCGGCTCAAGATAGAAATTTGCGAGCCACTGGCAGATGAAAAAGCCAATGGCCAGCCCCTGTTCGCAGGTTTGCAGGATCTCCCACGTCAGCTTTAGATACTTCTTGTCCTTGATCTTATGCGCCAGCATCCAGATCAGCTTGCGGCGGTCGACAGAATGGTAGAAGTGGTGAACGTCCATTTTGCAGACGTACCGGCTTCCTTTTTTGTCGTGGTGAATGACACGCTTGCAGCGCCGAAGCGCGTGCTTTCCGCCGCGCCCCGGTACTGATGCGCAGCACCAGTAATTCATCCCGCGCAGGAAGACCGGCGCCGCCGCCAAGACCATCAACGTGTGGACGATGCCGTCGGGGAAGAACGGAACGTATTCGATCTCTCTCCACTTTCGGCTGCTGTTGTCGAAGATCTTGCGCTTCTTCGGCTGGGCCGGGGTGAAAGTCTGCGTCTGCAGAAGATCATAGACGCGGTCCGTGTAGCCGTCCACGTCGGCCAGCACCCGTCTTACGTCGCGCCGATCGTGTTTGTCTTTCGCGCCAAACACAATGGCTTCGCGGATGTGTTCTTTGTCACACATCCATTCATACAGGAATCCTTTTCTTTTTGGCATATGCCTCGCTCCTTGTTTGCCATCGGGGTCTTTCCAGATACCTTTCGGCCGTACTAAAGCCCGTCCTGTAGCGGCAATATTTTCACCAAGCGGTGAGGGAGAATCTGCGCAAAGAAATGGAGCATACAAACAAGTAGGCGGGCGCCGATGTTCGAGTTCGCGTTGGACGAATTGTAGTTGCCATTGAAGAAGAACAGGAAGTTTAAATAATTTTAAAAAATTGGCAAAAGCCGCTGTCCGTATGATCCGGGTG
>ENA-ORMN01004425-ORMN01004425.1-human-gut-metagenome-genome-assembly--contig:-NODE-4425-length-10135-cov-3.302579_pt1 | contig 10135 bp, 10 predicted proteins | sample MGYA00242102_ERZ508993 | MGnify/ENA primary metagenome ERZ508993 (study PRJEB26280, sample SAMEA2338770) | human gut metagenome | biome: human gut; feature: human-associated habitat; material: faeces... | reverse complement strand
GCCGGAGTCACATAAGCCGTAGCAACGCTCAATACAACCAGAATTGCAGCCAAAGCCCAAGTGGTTTTTTCTATGACATCGGTAGTCTTACGAACACCCATGATCTGATTGGAAGATGAAAAACTTGAAGCCAGACCGCCTCCCTTTGATTCCTGGATTAGTACGATAAAGCACATAAAAATAGCAGTCAACACTGCCAATACCACTAATACTGTATACATTTCTATTTTATGATTTTAATTTTTCGTTAATGACCAATTTCTTCAAAAAACGTATTTGATCTGCAAAGTAACGATTTTTTTTTGGATAATTCAAATTTAATTTGCGGATTATTTCAATAGCCTTCTCATAACGTCCCTGCTGAATGTATATTTTAGCCAAGGTTTCCGTAAAATAATCCTCCTCAGTATCATTGTCCTGCACTGTGGGGTCGGCCTCCATATCCTCTTCTTCCGCTTCGTCCTCAGCTGGTGGTGCCAATACGATCTGTCCCTGATTCTGCCCGATAAAATCATCAATCAGATTACGGCTCCGCTGTGATTTTTCCGTAACCGGTACTTCCTCTTCGGCATCATCCATCTGCAGCAAATAGGCCGCATAATCCGTAGTAGCATCAGCCACGGTAAGTTTCCGGCGTGTTGGCATGCTCTCATCCGGCTGTTCATCAAGAAAACGATTTATCAGCGAGGCGGTGCGATCAGCACCTTCTTCATCCGGATTAACCGGGCTCTTTTTGCGGGCTGCGGGACGCATTTCATATTTCATTCCCTCAATCATGCGAAAAAGCACCCTGCGATCCGGTATCAGAGCTGCGGCACGAGTCAGTTCTGCTCCAAAATCTGCAGCATGAATCATGTACAGGTTTTGCAGATAAAGCAGGCGAGCGGCATGAAAATAAGGATACTGCTCCACACATGCTTTCAATTCCTGCGCCGTGGTGGCATCCAGCGATTCCGGATGCGATATATAATATACTATGCTGTTATCCATGTATTACCAGTTTGCAACCGTAGCATTAAATATCTGATCAACCAAATCCTTTATCATATCGTTTACAAGTTCTTCCTGTACGGAACTGAGTTGCTGTGACGAGTCATATTGCGTATTTGCCGTAAACTGACGTTCAAAATCCTGCGAATGATTCTTATTGTTGACAAAACGAATGTTCACGGTCATGCGCAACTGTACCTGCGATGAATATCCGTCAGCCGAAATGGCTTTGTTGTATTGATCATAACCCACAATTTCGCCAGAAATCCGCAAATCGCCATTACGTTTGACCAAGCTCAGGCGCGTCTGATTAACAAACTGGTCCTGCAACTTGTTGTTGAACATTGCTTCCATAGGTGCCCACACATAGGCAGATCGAATAGGCACATTATCAATCTGAATGGTCTTGATTTCATTATAGTTGATTGAAGCGCCGGTAAAGCCATAACTGATGGTACACGACACGCAACTAACCAGAGCAAGACAGACTCCCAGATAAAGAGTCCACCGACGCTTGAACTTATTCCAATCCATATTCACGTATTTTTCTGTATAACGTACGTTCTGAAATCCCCAATTCAGCAGCAGCCTGCTTTCGTTTTCCCTGATGGCGCTCAAGAGTTTTCTGTATGGTTTCACGCTCCATTTCATCAAGCGAACGAACCTCTGTCACTTCTTCAGCTTCCTGTATGGGTGGCTCCACATGAAGCGCATCCTGCGTCTGCAAAGCCGCAGGGGCCTCATGATAAACCGACAGCGCACTGGTTGTCGCAACGGGCTGCGGAGTTGTACGTGTCGTGGAATAATTATACCCCATCTGTTCGTTGACAATCTTTTTCAGTTCTGTTACGTCACGCCGTAAATCAAAAAGAATCTGATACAGTATTTCGCGTTCGTTTTCAAAACTCTTGCCTCCGCTCTCATTTTTCACCGTGACCAACTGCTTGTTGTTGTCATGTGGCAAATAGGTAGCCAGCACCTCAGCCGTTATGACACGCTCTTCCGACGTAATCGACATGTTTTCCGTCAGATTTTTCAGTTGTCGGATATTTCCCGGCCAAGAATAATTCATCAGCATACGCTGTGCATTCTCGTCCAACCGAATAGAAGGCATCTTGTATTTTTCGCTCATTTCAAAAGCGAACTTGCGGAACAGCAGGATAATATCGTCCTTCCTTTCACGCAGCGGAGGTATGCTAATGGGAATTGAATTCAGACGATAGTACAAATCTTCACGAAACTTACCGTCTACAATAGCCTGCTGCATATTCACATTAGTGGCCGCCACTATGCGAACATCTGTTTTGCGCACCTCGCTGGCTCCCACGCGGATATATTCGCCGGTTTCGAGCACACGCAGCAAGCGGGCCTGCGTTGAAAGAGGCAATTCACCCACCTCATCCAGAAAAAGCGTACCGCCATTGGCCACGGCAAAATACCCCTCACGGTCACCTATGGCTCCGGTAAAGGCTCCTTTTTCGTGTCCAAAAAGTTCGGAGTCGATAGTTCCTTCAGGAATGGCGCCGCAGTTTACGGCAAAATATTTCCGGTTCTTACGGTTGCTGTGGTCGTGAATGATACGGGGGAATACTTCTTTTCCCACTCCGTTTTCGCCGGTAATTAAAACCGACAAGTCAACGGGGGCAATTTTAAGAGCCACTTCAAGAGCACGGTTCAACCCCTCATAATTACCGACAATGCCATAACGCTGTTTTATCTGTTGTAGTTGCGGATTATCCATTTTTTATTGAAAAGCCACTTTTGGGAATACAAAGATAGTGCAAACTGAGCGAAAAGAAAAACGAAAGCAAGAGTTTTTCTTTTTGCCTCCGCAACATCAGCAAACACCACTGCCAATGTATCACTCCGACTAACATGAGTTCAGTATAAGAAAATCTTTGAAAGAGCTTAAAAAATAGAATATTTTAGCATCTTTATAGCTGAATATCAATAAGTTGCATAAAAGCATTCATTTCCACTACAGATGTAATTTAAATAGAAATTTTCTATATCATCATGAATTCTGCCAATATAATACCCCCTTTGTTGACGACATACACTTTATCACGAAAATAAAGAAAAACTCGCCTATAAACCCATACGATAAGATACTGGCATAAATTCATTATACCGAACTCTTTTTTAATTAATGAACCCGACCGACATTAAAAACGATATTTGGTCAACTTCATTTTACTTAAAATGCACTTGAAATATCAAGCACACACATAATATAACTTTTGAGTTTATTAATACCCAAAGGCTCTTTTATTTATCCTTTTCGAACAAGCTTACAATCTCGTCACTCCAGTTGAGCGTACGATGTGTCCATGTGTCGGCAATAAGCACTTTTCCCGTCGAACAATCTATAAGGAAATGTGCCGGCCCCCCTTTCACTCCGTTCTTGTCGCATATATCATCACCTACAATAACATTCCGCCACTGTGAATAATCCTTGATAACTTTAAGCCATGCTGTGCGGTTATCATCTATCGAAGCAGCGAAGACCTCAAAACCTTTGTCATGATACTGATTATATAAATCCGCAATTACAGGCATATCGGCACGGCAAGGCGCACACCATGTAGCCCAAAAGATCAGCATGACATAGGTGTTCGAGTCATCCTCTACAACACTTTTAAGTGACACGTCCTCGTCTGAAGGCGATTTCCCCGTAAAATCCTTATAGAGATTTCCCGGAAACGACTCACGTGCTTTGGCGGCACGCTCTTTTTCTTGTTCAATTCGCATCAGTGTTTCTTTACTAAGAGCTGCATAACTCGCCTTCTGCCCCACAGACATGGAGTTTTCAGGTCCAGTTTCATATCCCACGGCATGGAAAAATGATAACGGTCGAAAAGGAAACCGCCAACAGGGTTATCAATATTTTCCCTTATGTACGAGGCTATAAAAGGGAACAGAGAATCCGGATTATTGACATACAACATCATTTCACGGCTGAATTTATCAAGAACATTATTTAGCGAAGTTCCCGTCGCAACGTGAAGATGGCTTGTTTCAGGATCAAATCCTTCGATTAAAATGTTACCCGGTTCCAGTATCAAATCCATAGATATTTCACCTTCACTACTCAACGTATCTACTACTGCCACAGTTGCCGCCCTTATCGTATCTGAAACGCCACGAAAAACAAAAGAATTGTTTTTACACACTGTAGAGTCAATAAATACAGGCTTTTCGTTGGTATCTAAATAGAAAAGGTAGACTTTATTTCCATCAGCAAAATCACTGGAACTTCCTTTGATTAAGTAGTCTGTTTTATTCGCACAGGACATTAACACGACCATCACTAACAGTACAAACAGTACATACAGATGCCTTTTCATCATATTCAAAATTTGCGTAATTCTACGGTTCTTCGGATTATGGTTGTAAAGATAAGGATAAGCCGGTTCACGACCAAACTCCAGTTGAAAATAGGCATCATCCTTTTCTTTTCAATCACCAAAATCTGGTCACCGGACTTATTGCATATAATTTTTACCAAAGAAATCATCTTTGAACATCGACATCATCGACAAAAGCAGACGTATTGCATAAATTCATTATACCGAACTCCCACTCTGACCAATATCCGAGCTAAAAAATACAAGATGCCTTCCAAGAAAAACAAGCCGGCACCTTGTAATTTTTTCAACCCGCTCCCGGGAAAAGGCTTTAAAGACAAAATTTTCTTTTACACAAAAAATCGGATGAAAGTGCCAGTAAATAGGCTTTTTTTAACTATTTTTGCGGTAATTCCCCCTACTTACAGTAAAGCTACTATAATTTTGTAATTTTACAACCGTATGCCTCATAGCGTAAAAGTAATCATACCTGTCTATACCACCCGACTCAACCGTTTCGAAGCTCTTACTCTGCAGAATAACTACCAGAAGCTGCAGAATCATCCCATCGTTCTGATTGCGCCTGAAGGGCTCGACCTCTCAAACCTGCTCAACTTGTATCCGCGCTGTCAGGTGGAAACCTTTTCGCCCGACTACTTCAACAGCATCAGCAGCTACAACCGCCTGATGATGTCGGAAGAATTCTACCGCCGCTTCAGCGATGTGGATTACATTCTGATCTGCCAAACCGATGCCTACATCTTCCGAGACGAACTGGCCGAATGGTGCGAAAAGGGATACGATTATGTAGGGGCCCCGTGGCTGGTACGCCCGATTTACAAATTTCCACTCTTTGTATTCACCTCCTGGCTCAAACGTACCTATTGTTCATGGTTCAACCGCCCCAATTCCCAAATCACCAACTTCAAGGTAGGCAACGGCGGTCTGTCGCTGCGCAAAGTGTCGAGCCACCTGCGTGCTACCACCAGTATGAACGCCATAATCCGGGAATATCTGCAACATCCCGGCAACCATATTTTTAATGAAGACGTATTTTTTAGCGTCGAAGTAAACCGCCACGGAATGGGATTCCGGTATCCGGACTACATGGAAGCACTACAATTCAGTTTCGACAAATATCCGGCTCTGTGCTACCGTCTCAACCATGAGCAGTTGCCCTTTGGCTGTCATTCCTGGTACAAAAGAAAAATGAAAAAATTCTGGTTTCCCATTATTCTTCGTGAATCACGCTCATGAAAAAACAACTGATTCTGAAAAGAGGCCTGGCTCGCCTAAAAGCCCTCTACTACCGTCTGCGCGAGCAACTCCAGCCGTCGGCCATCAGCCGGGGTACTGACGTGCCGATTATTATCAACAATTTCAACCGGCTTACCACACTGCAACAGCTCATCCGTTCACTGACACAACGCAACTATCGCCACATCTACATCATCGACAACAACAGCACCTATCCGCCCTTGTTGGAATACTATAACGCATGCCCGTACCCGGTCATACGATTGTCTGAAAATGTAGGATTCAAAGCACTGTGGAAAGTAAAGGAACTGCGAAAACGCTTTTGCGGCGACTATTACATCTACACGGATGCCGACGTTATGCTTGACGACAACTGCCCGACCGACGTGGTGGACCACCTGCTCGACCTTCTGAAAAACCGCTACCCCATGGCTGCAAAAATAGGATTATCGATACGCATTGATGACCTGCCCGACTGTTATAGCCACAAACAGCAGGTAATCCGTTGGGAGCAACGCTACTACGCACATAAGGCCAAGAACGACGACACACTGTTCCGCGCTCCTGTTGATACAACTTTTGCTCTCTATCGTCCACGCGTCGGACTTAGCCGAAGCCGGGCAGTCGAAGCCTACCGCACAGCGGCACCCTACCAGATACGCCACTTGCCCTGGTATACTGATTCAAATAATCTGACAAAGGAAGAACAATACTATATCAGTCACTGCCGACGTGCCACAAGTTGGAGCAGTCAGGCACGCAGTTAAAGTTCCAACCGGAACTTCAACTCATGACGGCGGCGGTAACGCTGCCAGAACTTACGTCGGTAGTGCAGCACCCATTGGCAGCACTGCTCCGGTTCTGCATTTCGGGCAGCAGCATAATCACAAGCCAACTGCTTAAAGAAATCCACCTGCCCCCACAGACGTGCAAAATTGGCACACCCCTGCTCTACCGAAACCGTGCCGAACCGCATCCGGTTAATGTCAATCAGCGAAAAGCGCCATTCATTCTCCACACGGTCAAACAGAATATTACCCGGCGAATAATCAAGATGTAATATACCCGCATCATGCAACCGGGCAGAAAACTTTGCAAAAGCGCTTACCACATCACGACAGTCAGCAATCCGGGCATCGCCAAATTCATAAAAATTACGGGTATAGGGACATTGGATACTTACAAAATACGAATAGTGCAACAAGCCGCCTCGCCGTTCCTCAATATAAGCCACGGGATGAGGAGTTTCAATGCCAGACGCCAACAACCGGTCAGGGTAGGTATAGGCACGCCAGCCCTTTGATTTCCGGAAAAAAGTATAAATCAAGCGATTGAAAAATGAAGGCACACCATAGCGCTTCACGTTCAATTCAATTTCTCCGACTCTCATTTTCCGTATCACATTACGTCGGGCATACAGCACTTCACCTTCATGATCAAAATGCTGCGGAATTTTTTTTATAAAGTCTGACAAACAATGATATTCCGGACGGATAAAAATTCTCATGGCTCAAAAACAACAAAAAATTCGGAATGTAGTATAGCCTATTTCAAAGAAAGAAACAGATTACGGAACCTATTAACATAATCGTCCACCTTAAAATCGCGAATAATACGCTGCCGGCCAGCCTGTCCCATAACCTGCCGTAACTTTTCATCAGCAATCAGACGTTGCAATTTGGCCGCCAAGTCTGCAGCATCACCCGAGCGGAACAACAATCCCGTTTCGCCATCCAACAACAAGTCACGCGCTCCCGGAATGTTACTGACAACACAAGGTAATCCGCAAGCCATGGCTTCCCGCACCACGCGAGGCGAAGCATCGCGCAATGAAGGCAACACAAAGATATGAGCCCCAGGCAGATAAGCCAAAGCATTAGTCTGGAAACCCTCTAAATGAATGCGGTCTGCAGCCGGACTTTTACGTGCCAGCTCAATGTCGGCATCATCACAATCACCAACAAAAACCATATGAGCACGTGTATCCGCAATTAGCCCAAACGCTTCTATAAACAATTGCAGGCCCTTAAACGGACGTCCCTTACAACATCCCACATAAACACAGGTCACGGCATCAGAAGGCACTCCGCTAACCTTTACCGGATGCTGGCAGGCCTCCTTCGCCCAATCCACATCAAACGGCTTTAAATTAACCGACAGTCGATTGGGGGCAATAAAACGCTGCAAATATTCCCGGATATCTTCGGTCTCACATACAATATGACGCACACGCGGATTCAAGATACCCAGATAATACGTAGGATCAGACCGACGCACCTTTGCCTGTGTTCCCCGGTATCCTACATTACGCGCAGAGGTTCCTATTGAAGCAAGCAAAGCGTTAGACAGACCAGCACTACCAGGAGAAAAGATAACGTCAATGGCATACTGACGCACATAACGGCGCAATAATTTGATAACTTGCCATTCTACCTTAGAACGGATTTCGGGTAATGATAACGCAATACAACGCCCACCTATGTTTGCACGTTGTCGCTCGGAACTAAACGTGACATATATATTAAAATCCGAGTCATAAGACAAGCGTTGCAACATGTCATAACCCGCCATGTCCAACTCGCGATGAGTTACCAGCAAATTCATAATCCTTCCTATTTAATATATCAAGTATGCTTGCATGATACAAATATCCAGTAAAATATACAAGACCAAATAACTTTTACACTTCGCAAAAATACAGATAAATCCTGAGAATAACCGTTTACTTCAGACAAAAGAAGAACTCACCACTTTCCGAATCATGCTGAAAACCCTCAAAAGAAAAATATTTCAATTCTTCAGGATCATCAAACTGACGCTGTAAGATAAAGCGGGTCATGGCACCACGACACATTTTTGTATAGATTACAATGTTCCGCAAGCGTCCGTCTTTCCAGACTCGGAACTCCGGAGTAATTACCCGCACGTGCTTTTTAACCTTACGCCAATCCACCATTTGTTGCATTTCCTTACTGGCCAGATTAACCAAAACGCCTCCATTTTCCTTAATTCGCTGAATAAAATAGTCTGTCAGCAAAGTTTTCCAAAATGCAAACATGTTTTCTCCGCCACTATCCGGCAATACGACCTTTCCTTCCAGGCGATAAGGACAAATCAAATCCAACGGCCGCAGCATACCATAAAGAAAAGAAGCTATCAGCACGTGCTCCTGGGCATATTCAAGTTGTTGGGCAGTCAAAGTGGGCACCGAAAGCTTACGGAAAACCATGCCATTGTATGCAAAGGCTGCCGGAAGGCGCTGATCTGCCTTCCGCTCAAAAAAATGCTGGTACATATGCCAAACTTCAGCTGCCATTTCGCGTTTTATATGCAATTGTTCCGACCAGTCATCAATCGTCAAAGACATCAAATTCAACACATGACGCTCTGCCTGCGCCTGAAAGAGCGGATCACCTGCGCCTTCTACCCGACCAACCGGAGCTGAAGACATCAATTTTGCACATGAAAGATAAACCAGCATAACATACAAATTAAGGAAACGACAAAAACAAAAAAGGGGAGCATTTTACTTGCTCTCCTTTTGGGTGGGTGGCCGGTGGGATTCGAACCCACGACATTCAGAACCACAATCTGACGCTCTAACCAACTGAACTACGGCCACCATGTGGGCTTCTGTTTTCAAAAGCAATGCAAAGGTAGTGTTTTTTTTTGATACTGCAAATTTTTCGAGAACTTTTTTACTCTGAAACCCATTTTTTTAGAGAAATGAATGCATCCACGCCAATTTCCCAGCGTCAAACATCACTTCTTATAATAAGTATGCTTTCCTGCAGCCAGCGTATTAAGCATCAGCATACAGATTGTCATTGGCCCAACTCCCCCAGGCACCGGAGTAATGTAGGCGCATTTGGGAGACACTTCGTCAAACTTTACGTCGCCGTTAAGACGGAAGCCGCTCTTTCGGGTGGCATCAGGTACGCGAGTCGTACCCACGTCAATCACGGTTGCACCGTCCTTCACCATATCTGCCGTTACAAAATTGGGCTGACCAATAGCAGCAATAATAATGTCGGCTTCACGACATTCCTGTTTTAAATTGGCGCTGTGGCTGTGGCATACGGTTACCGTAGCATCACCATAACACTTTTGCATCATTAGTTGGGCCATTGGCTTACCTACGATGTTGCTGCGTCCCAATACGACACATTTTTTTCCGGATGTGGGGATCTGATACCGGCGCAAAAGCTCCAAAATACCCTTTGGCGTGGCAGAAATGTAGCAAGGAAGGCCAATGGCCATACGGCCTACATTGATAGGATGGAAACCGTCAACATCCTTACGGTAGTCAATGGCTTCAATGATTTTCTGCTCGGATATATGTTTGGGCAAAGGCAACTGAACGATAAAGCCATCAACACGGTCGTCTTTGTTAAGCCGGTCTATTTCGGCCAACAACTGCGCTTCGGTCACGTCATCCTCATAACGGATGAGCGAAGACTCAAAACCGCACTCCTCACACGCTTTGACCTTGTTGCGCACGTAGGTTTCACTTCCACCATCGTGCCCCACGAGCACGGCTG
>ENA-ORMN01004424-ORMN01004424.1-human-gut-metagenome-genome-assembly--contig:-NODE-4424-length-10136-cov-2.340046_pt1 | contig 10136 bp, 7 predicted proteins | sample MGYA00242102_ERZ508993 | MGnify/ENA primary metagenome ERZ508993 (study PRJEB26280, sample SAMEA2338770) | human gut metagenome | biome: human gut; feature: human-associated habitat; material: faeces... | reverse complement strand
CCGTTAATTTTTATTAGTTGTGTTTTTCTTTATATATAAGATACCACATTTTTATTATTGTGTCAACATTTATTTTAGTTTGTTTATAAGTTTTTTGCAAGGCATCTTCCCCAGTATGGATCAAGTATTTCTTCAAACCCTAATCTAGTAGTGAGAAAATGTCTATATACCTTTTGTCTTCTTGCATCTGAACCATATACAATGATTCTATCATTTTCATACATATGTGTTCCTATAAATTCACGAACCATTTTAAAAGCCCACAATAATCCCTCAACACCACATTTCCCAGTTGTTGTCATATCTAAATCGCCGTAACCGTCACTATTGAGCCACTGCCTTAAAACTTTCTTTTTATTAGCAATGGCAAAAGCAACTGCATAATCATATCCGCTTCCTATTTCATGCCTATAGTTCTTATCAAAACAGATTACCGCCGATTGCCCATTAGACAGTTTTGTGTATTCTATCCATCGCATATTTTCTCTATCATATGTCAAACCAATTTATTCCCCTTTTGCACGTTGCATTTTCTGCACATTGTCTGGTAATTTTCAAGCGTATTCTTGCCACCTTTGGAAACTGGAATGATATGATCTTTTGTCATCATCACTTCTTCCCCATCTTGATCTACCGCATACAGATTCAAATGATATCTTCTTGCATTCGGATTTTTCTCTTTTGCAAAATATCTACCTTCGATTCCACACCGGCAACACTTAATTCCTTTTGTGAAAAATGTCTGGTATCTCTGACTATTTGCTTTAATCATATCTCCATCCATATCAACGAATGCCTTTTTCTCTTCAAAGAGTCCGTCTTTTACAGCGTTATATACTTCATCAATGGAATATACATGTATATCTTCCGGGGCTACATATTTTAAATATATCTGATAAATTTTGGTACTGTATTCTAAATAATATGCCATTCGCGGAGGCGCCACAATGTAATCCAGTTCTAATTCCGGTGACTCACGAAGTTCCTCTGCCTGTGCAGATTTCCCGGTAAACTTATAACCCGGTGCCTGCCTTCTGCGCAAGGCATTCACCTCTTTGACGCGCTGCACCACTTCAAATAATCTGGCTCTGCCGGAAATGCCATGTGCTTTTAATGGCGGTGACACCGCAAGACAGATTGTCTTCTCTGTACGGCTCTTGTCAGCCACAACAAGATTGGTAGTCAATGGATTTAGTCCTCTCTCGACACATTCCACAGATGCATAAAAGGACTTAAGATCAATTGCAATATACGTTCGATTTGCCGCCATACCAAGCACCTCCGTTCCATTTCTCATTCTTGTTTATTGTAGCAGAAATTCCAATAAATGCACACTTTTTTGTCCTGCCACACTTCAATCTTCTGGATCATCTCCTCTAAGAGAATTCTCCGCAGTTCTTCCCTCTCCCACATAGTCCCATCGGTCCCCGGTGCGTGTGATAACGCGTCTGCCTCCGTTCCGATCCCCAAGATCACACGAGCCCAACCGCAAAAATCCGGATCATCTTTATATTCTTTACATAACTGCTCTCCACATAGTTGTAATAGGGTTTGAATATCGATCCGCTCGCTTTCTCCCTCACCGCAATGACGACAGCAAAGCATTTCGGGATGTCTCCGTCTGCGCACTAGAGCCCGTTGACAATGACCGCATTTCGTAATTCCATGGAAGATATGACGTTTCTTTGACGTTGTGGAATACTGACGCCCGGCAACCGCATGAAACAATTCTTCGGATACGATCGGCTCATGTCCGTTTTTACGGACACAATACTGTTCTTTTGGCACAACGACCGTGCGTCGGACCTGGTCAATATGATTTTCATAACGATGCCATACATGACAACCGGTGTAAACCGGATTATGCACAAGATACCATACTCTTGCAGCCTCCATACCTACTATTTTCCCCGCATTTTTGTAAGTCATTCCCTCCGCGATCTGCTCAAATAAAAACCGAAGGGCTTTTGCTTCCTCCGGTTGTATTTTTAAGCTTCCGTTTACTTTTCGATATCCATATGGCACTTTAGCGGACACATAATCCCCTCTCTCGTTTTTAGCCCAAAGTGCACCTTTTACTTTCCTGGAAATATCATGACAATAATATTCATAAAACAGTTCTCGAAAGGAAATGTCCAGTCCTCCACAAAATCCGGCGGACTTATAATCATCACTATCATATCCGTCTCCTAATGAAACCAACCGTACCTGACATTCCGGCATTACCTGTTCACGCAGTCTTGCCAATACTAAATATTCTCTGGACAAACGAGAAAAATCCTTAACCACAAGCACTTTCACACGTCCCATCAACACTGCCGCCAACAATCTTTCATATGCCGGCCGTCGTTGAGTCATGCCACTGTACCCTTCGTCTTTATATTCGATTATCGTATATTTATTTGTTGGATTATTTTTATTATCTGTCAGATAATTTTTTTGTGTAACATTTTCCTCTTCCTGTAGAAATTGTTGGTCATGCAGCCAATTTAAGATCATTTTTTTCTGATGCTCAATACTGCCTTCTTTGGAACCGGTTCGATCCTGTTTAGAAATGCGCAAATACATCGCAATCTGTCTGTCTCCTGCATCCAAATTTTCCATCTCTATTCATCCATATACGGCAGCTCGATCATGACGGTTACACTCGTACCATGCTGAATATCCGTTTCTACATCAATACTGCCCCGCATCATTTTTACTATACTATTCACGATTTTTAATCCTAGACCACATCCCGGAATATGCGCCTTTTTCACACGTTCCGAGCGGCAGAACGGTTCGTACAGATATTCCATAAATTCAGGCTCTATCCCCATTCCGTTATCCTTTACTTCCATAACGTAACAGGATTTCCCATCCTGTGCAGCACGTTCTGTCAGGGTAACAGTGATCATTCCCTGCTCCGGGGTGAATTTCACGCTATTCTCCATCAGATACTGCAATATCTGCTGTATTCTTCCCCTGTCACCAACAACTTTTTTATGTACCAGTCCGTCACTTATGATCTTGACCTGCTGTCGTTTCGCCGTACTTTCCGGCTGTAATTGTGCAGCAACATATTCTATCATTTCTGTCATATCAAACAATTGATCTGCCAATGTTACTTTGCCGAGTTCGATCTGGCTCATATCCAATACTTTGTCCAATATATTCAATAAGTCATCGCCGTAGTCTGCAATCTTTTCCAGATATTGTTCCAGTTTATCCGGTTCCTCCAAATGAATATACATAAGAGATAACATCCCCGCTATTGCATTCATAGGCGTCCTGATTTCGTGGGAAATATTCGCATATAATTCACTTTTGAAACGTTCTGTCAACATCTGCTTGGAAATATCATTGACGATGCAGGCACAGTATCCAGGGCCTGCAGAAAAACATTGCACACGAATATATCTGCCATATTCTTCTGAAATATCCTCTATCTCACTTTTATGATTTTCATACGCTGCATTATAAAATATACGCAGCCACCGCGGATTCATATTTTGAAATAGCATAGGACACTGTTCTTCTATTGTTCGTCCCTCTTCAACACGAACCAGATTCATCAAAGCTTGATTGAAAAATACCGGAGTATATGAGAAAGGCTTTCCACCTTCATCCAGATCAACACGGACAATGCAGAAAGCCTGACTGCTGTTGGCAAAAATATTAATATCAAATTCTTGCACTGAGTGTCCTCCTTTATTGATCCATGTATTAATGATCATCTATTTCATTAGGATACTCTGTGACAAGGATAAAGTCAACAACCCGTTGCAAATAATCCATTTTATTCGACATTTTTCAACGCTTCGTCCATTGGGATCTTCTGTATCTTATGATATTGTGTCGCTGCAACAACTGCATAAGAAACCATGATCATAACAAACATTTTCGGATAAATATCCGGTGAATAATATAAGGTAAGCCAGCCGTTAAATTCCATCATGATTGCTTTATAGATCACGGTCATAAATAACGTTGCTATGGCAAAACCAACCAGAGTACTGAGAGCTACGACCCAGCTGGTCGCTAACAGGTACAGCCTTGCGATCTCCTTATTTTCATAACCGAGAATTTTAACCATCGAAATGGACGTAGTATTCCGTTCCAAGATCAATTTGGTGAGCAGATAGATCAGGAGTACCGCCAATAGCACCGCAAACACATTGATCATTTGAAACATAGATCCCATGGAAACATCCAACTGTCTGGATAACTTTGTCATATCGTCAACAGTAATGCAGCTATCCACATATTTTTCGTCAATATCCGTCAATTTGCGATTCGACAAATACCCGGTAAAATATTTACTTTCTTCCGGTGTGGAAAGCTGCGCCAACAGCACTTCCGGATAACTCATCGCAAGCTGCATCATATCCACTTCTTCATCAAACGTATCACGGTACTTGTCAATATCCATAAATACGGACAGACCCGCTGCGTAGGCAACGGTTTCCTTTACACGGAAACGATACTTTTTACCGGAATATTCATCCTGCAATTGTAAAGTGTCTCCCTTTTTCACACCGTATTTTTCTGCAAAACTATCCGAGATCATAACTCCATCTTCGGGCAGTCTATGCTTAAAGTATTTGCTGTTTTGTTCTAATACCATAATGCTGATCGACTCATCTTTGGAACCTTTATATATCAGAGAGGTCATGCAATATTTTTCTGCCTGATCATCTGAAGTCCGTACGGGCGCTTTCAAAACATATTGATAATCCGCAAGCATTCCGTTTACCACTTCATTTTTGTAATGAGACAATAGTGGAATCATCATCATACCAAACAACAGCAGAAGACTGGCAAATAACATTCCGGCAAACAACGTAATGTAACTGGAACGGTTTTGTGTGATCACGCGAATACGGAAACGGTTAAAAAACGACCACTTCGGCAAACGCATCGCTTTCTTTTTCTTTTTGCGGTCAAGGTCTCGGCGCAGGAAACGCAACGGAGATAATTGCAATTTATTCTGCAGTGACAGCACGTTCACGATCAGCATAATGATCAGCGGAACCACTGTCGTGATAACGAACGCCTTTGCATTCCAAATCGTCACATAAGTCGGCAGACTGTAACTGCCGTAATACATATCTGCTACTATGCCCTTAAAATACGTGTATCCAAGTACATTTCCAAGTGCACAGGCAAGAAACGTGACAGTCATCGGAACCGCTAAGTAATGACGCATCAGTTCTCCTTTGGTGTATCCGGAGGCGCGTAATGTACCGATGACTGCGGACTCCCGTGTGATCGTATGACGGATCGTTACCGAAAAGACGAACGCCATAATAGCGATCAGTATATACAATAACGCGATCATCATTCCCATATCACCACCGATATCATCACTTGCAAAATGAATCGCCTGATTAGCGTATGCCGGTAATGCTAAGGAAATCGTAACACCTGCCTGAAATGTTTTTTCGGCCAATGCATTAATAAAATCTTCCGACTGTTTCTGCTCCTGTTTCTTATCTTTTGGTGCCGTATTATATTTCCAGTCATACTGATAATTTTCATGCTCTTTAGCGAGAGAATCATAGCCTTGCTTTGTCATAACCGCCACACCAAACTTGGTCGCGTCAAACATCATATCACTGTTATCCGAAAAAAGAGCACTATAATCCGACAAGGCAACATAGCCGCTTACTTTCTTTTTACTGTTACCAATGCAGATCGTGTCTCCAACGGCAATATCATTATTATCTGCATACATGCGGTCTACAGCGATCTCAGCCTTACCCTTTGGCATACTTCCCTTCATCACGCAGATAAGATTGACCTTCTCCCGCTCTGCAAACACGCGGATCGATCCGTCACCCTTCCCATCATTATCCGTATCGACAGCTTCTTCCTTATAGAAATCCTTATATATTTTGACATCTTCCTGTTCCAATTTGCGCTGCAAAGATGCTGAGATCTCATCCTTTACAACAAAATGTCCATCTTCAATATTATATTTGTCATAACTTTCGTCACTTGCCTGCAGCATACTGCTGTTTGCCACAAAGTACCCGGATGTAAATCCAATCGTCATTATCATAAACAGGAAAATTACCATATATTTTCCCATTTCTCCTTTAAACTCCCTTGGCAAACGCTTGTTTAATGGATTTTTCATCTCGTCCCACCTCTCTTACCAATCAAGCTCTTCTGCCGGAATCTTTATTTCGTTATGATAATCCTTGCGGATCTGCCCATCTTTAAAACGGATCACACGGTCTGCCATCTGCTTGATTGCATCGTTATGAGTAACCATAATGATCGTATTGCCGTATTTCTGATTGACGTCCTCTAATAATTTGAGGATTTCCTTAGACGTTTTATAATCAAGGGCACCTGTCGGCTCATCACAAAGAAGGATATCCGGGTTTTTCACAATTGCTCGGCCAATTGCCGTTCTCTGCTGCTGACCACCGGAAAGCTGATTTGGCACTTTATGACGATGCTCATACAACCCCAATGTCCTTAAAAGATCATCAATATCTAACGGCGAGTCACTCAAATAAGCTCCCACTTCTATATTTTCCTTGACATTCAGATTCGGGATCAGATTATACATTTGGAACACATAGCCCAAGTGTTTACGCCGATATGATGTCAATACTTTCTCAGACATGTCTGCAGTTCGCTCTCCGTCAATAGCAACATATCCCGCATCCGCATTATCGATCCCTCCTATAATATTGAGCAAAGTGGACTTTCCGGATCCGGAAGGTCCGAGCAGTACACAGATTTCTCCACGCTCTACTTCAAACGAAATCCCTTTTAATACCTCTGTTCGATTTTCTCCCTCGCCAAATCCCTTTCTCAGATCATGAATTTCCAAAAACATATTCGTTTACCATACCTTTCTTCTATACAGCACCAGTCACGCAAAACATCCCTGATATACCGAGATCATATATTGCTTATGACCTCTTCATATTGTTTGACCGGTAAGACTCAAGTCGGTTAGTTTGCACTAACCATACTATAGAATAACGGTTTTCCTAAAAAAAGTACAGACGCTTATTGATGTTTTTTCTCAATAAGCGTCTGCTACTTAAAATATATTGTAAAGTAAATTATCCTGCGTTCCAAAAAACTATAGCAATTTTTAGGAGTGCATATCAATGTAGGCAAGGATCTGTTCTACGAAACTCAGTCCCATTCGATAGAACACATACAAAATGGTAAGCGCCAACAGCATCACAAGCACTCGGTACAATACATAGGCTCGGGCGAAGGTTTTCTTTTCTTCCGGCGTCCGCTTACGAACAGCCAGTACAACCATATACCAGAATCCAAAAATCGGAATATGCATCCAGCAAAAAGTCTGAAACCACTGACCGATCCTGCCCCATTTCTGAAGTTTCTCAATCTGTTCTTCCTGTTTATCCGATTCTTGCGCCTGTTCCGTCGTCTTGTCTACAGCTGTCTCCTTATATCCGGTATGCCCTGCAGAAACGACTGTCTCCTTATCTTTTTCCTGTGGTGTCTGTGCTTTTGTGGCTGCATCTGTCTCTTTGTTTCTCTTTGCAAAGAAACCGGTACGACCTTCTTCCTTCTTGGACGTTTCCGGCAAAGGATCCGGATCGATAAAGACGAGATCCGCAAAGGATTCTGCATCCATAATATCTGCGACTTCTTGTTCCAACTGATGTTGGATCTGCTTTGTCTGTGACATGGATTCTTTCGCAGGTGTATTTGTCGTCCGCATCTGCTGTATCTGCTGCCCGGACAGAGCCTTTCCGCTACCGTTGGAATTTGCTGTCTGAGTTGTCGCTTGCTGTGCTGCTCTCTGTGGCTGTGCTTTCTGGCCCGCCTGGGATCGTGCGGCTGCTGTCTGGGCTGTCGCCTGCTGCGCTGCTCTCTGTGGCTGTGCTTTCTGGCCCGCCTGTGATCGTGCGGCTGCTGTCTGATCCGGCCGATGTTGTCTCTGTACCCCGGCAAGCTGTTTTGCCGCCGCGCGCAATTCCTGCTCTCTTCTATCTTCTGCCATATATGTCCTCTTTTCTTCCGATTTCCAATTTCTACTGTGCACCAGCCTGAGCCGTTACTGTCGGCATTGGTGTTGCTGTCGCTTGTGGTATACTTGTGGTTCCCGGAGTATGGTGATTATTCTGTGCATCATATTCCGCTTTCGTTGGCAACATATATAATTCGGTACGGTAAGTCTGGTATTTGCTGTTTAAGCTTGCATATTCTGAATATCCCCTGCATGCCTCTACCGCACTCTTGGCTTTTTCTAACAGGGTCACCATGTTGTCCGGCTGATAATCATAGCCACGTAATGCCTTCAATCTTGTATTAGCAAGCGCAACCCTGGTTTTGCGAAGCTGTTTATTTCTTGCATTCTTTGACGCCGTTTTCTTTTCACGGGCCAGTTCTGCATTAGACTCCTTCTGCTGCTCTTCATATGCTTTCACAACATCTTTCCACTTTACAGTCTCGTCTTTCAGCGAATCATATTTGTTCTTCGCACGCGTCGCATATGATTTGCGGATATCATCATCCTCAATTGAAGAGATCATATCGCGAAGCTCCTGATAACTGATTTCTAACGTATAGTAATCTGCCATACTCTGAATTGTCAGCTTTTCAAATGTTTCCAGCTTACGACGAACTTTTTTCTCATAGGATGCCTCTTCCAGGTTGTCCGCATACGCTGCCTTTGCTTTCAGGATCGTTATCGAGAAGAAGTCTCTGCCCGATGTACGCTTCAGATCCGTGCTTTCTGTTCCTTTGATCATATTTCCCTTGCCGTCATACTTTGCAAGACAAATACCCGATGGTGCCGTAAAATCCTGTGGCTTCTTATTTTTATGGATCTGATTCATGAAGTTCTTCCAAATACCTCCCGGAACAGATGCGCCATATACGCCCGGCATAGCTCTCGGCGTGTCATAGCCGGCCCATACTACAGTTGTATAATATTTGGTATATCCACAGAACCATACGTCTTTGCTGGAGTTGGTCGTTCCGGTCTTGCCGGCTGCGATCTGACCATTGTCTAATTTGAGAGAACGTCCGGTACCATACGGCTCATTCAAAACACCTTTCAATACATCTGTCATCATCCAAGCCGCATCTTCAGTATATACCTGTGTCGTATCATTAGAGCTCTTATATACCGTTCCGTCTGATACATGTTCTATTTTTTGAATACAGGTTTTTTCACTATAGCTTCCGTTGTTGGCAAGTGTTGAAAATCCCTTTGCCATATCGACTACGCGGACACCTTCGGTAAATCCGCCGAGCGATAACGATAAATTGTCATTATCCACATAACTCAAATTATGAAAATGCATTTTATCTAAGAAAGACATACCATATTTCGGTGTGATCTTTTCTAATACCTGCCATGCAATCGTATTGATCGAACGCTGTACCGCCTCACGCAAATGCAGGCTGCCACGATAACCGCCACCGGAATTCTTCGGTCCGTTTTCAATCGGCTGGTCATTTACAACAGTAGATGGTGAATAGGCTCCTGTTTCAAAGGCAGGCGTATAATCGATCAATGGTTTGATCGAACTACCGGACTGTCGTGCTGATAAATAAGCACGGTTATAGGAATCCTTCGTGCCACGGCCACCGACGATCGCCACAACATAATTGGTGGAGTTATCTACACAGACCGCTGCTCCCTGCAGTGCATACTTTGTCTTGTCCGAGTTTTTCTCTTTGCTGTAGGCAAGTCCCTTATCAACAGCTTTTTGCAGCTTTTTCTGCTTTTTCATATCAATTGCCGTATACAGTTTGTATCCACCCTCACGGATGTCGTTGGTCTTCTGGCTGTACAGATTGCTGTATTTCTCGTTGTAACTCTCATAGTCCTCTTTGTTCTTAAACGTATACTGGAATTTGAAATCTTCCTTTTCCATCAGAGCCAGCGCAGCACAGTGGATCGCATAACTTACCACATAACTTTCATTCGTACCGTCTTTGGTCAACTGCTGGATCTTGATCTTCTTTTTGACAGAACTGTCATACTGTTTCTGTGTGATCACCTGTTCATCGTACATCTTTTTAAGTACTTCATTCCGTTTCTTTAATGCCGCTTCCGGTTTATTCACCGGATCATAGGCAGATGGATTATTGGACAGACCGATCAGAATTGCTGCCTCATACGGCTCGAGATCTGCTGCTGA
>ENA-ORMN01004418-ORMN01004418.1-human-gut-metagenome-genome-assembly--contig:-NODE-4418-length-10147-cov-3.384760_pt1 | contig 10147 bp, 7 predicted proteins | sample MGYA00242102_ERZ508993 | MGnify/ENA primary metagenome ERZ508993 (study PRJEB26280, sample SAMEA2338770) | human gut metagenome | biome: human gut; feature: human-associated habitat; material: faeces... | reverse complement strand
CCTACCCGCTATTCGCATATCATGGTGCTTACGCCCCACTTTTATGCTCATATCGAGGCGGGTCCTAAGGTCTTTCATCCACCTATGAGCAAGCTCATGTGGGCTTAGACCTTTTGACCCTGGCATCATAAATAAAGACAGACTGCCGTTTGATGCACATTTCTGTGTGCGTGAGCCGGTGGTCTGTTTTTTTGATTGCCAAAAGCTCAGAAAATGCCTTATAGTATAGAGTATCAGATTCTATCAGATGTGAAATGACTTCCATATCTATAGACGCTGAGCAACAAGAAGTAAAAGTTATCAGGTTATCATACGAAAGCAGGAGAATTGGAAATGAAATTTATTCATATAGCAGACCTTCATCTTGGCGCAGAGCCGGATGCAGGCAGAGCATACAGTCAGAACCGGTCACAGGAATTGTGGGAGACACTACAGTCGGTTCTTGAGGTTTGCGAGGAAGAGCAGACAGACCTTCTGCTGATCGCAGGAGACATTTTTCACGGGCAGCCGCTTCGCAGGGAATTAAAAGAGCTGAATTATTATTTTGCAGAGCTGACGCATACAAAAGTAGTCTTGATCGCTGGCAACCATGATTATATAAGAAAGGATTCTTATTACAGAACGTTTCAGTGGAATGAGAATGTAATCCCTTTATTCGGGCGGGAACTGGAATATGTGGAGTTCCCGGAACTGAGGACGGCAGTGTATGGTCTGAGTTATTACAGCAGGGAGATCAGAGAGCCTCTGTATGAATCGGCGTTTGCGGGAGGAATCCAGGAGTATGAGATTCTTCTCGCTCATGGTGGAGATGAGAAGCATTGTCCGTTCCGGGTGAAAAAGCTGGAAGAGTCAGGATTTGATTATATTGCATTAGGACATATTCATAAACCCCAGATTCTGATCCGGGATAATGCAGCTTATGCAGGTGCGTTGGAGCCTGTTGACAGAAATGATCTGGGTGATCATGGATACATAGAAGGACATCTGGAAAACGGAAGGCTTAAGACAAATTTTGTTCCTTTTGCCTGCCGTTCCTATGAGCAGATTCTTCTGATGCTGCGTGAAGATTCTACACAGGCATCTCTGGAAGATATGCTGAAGGCGGATCTGGCGAATAAAGGACGCATGAATATCTACAGGATCGTGATCCAAGGAACCAGGGCACCGGAGCTTCTGCTGCTTCCCGAGAGACTGAAGTCTTTTGGTTACGTAACAGAGGTTCTGGATGAATCAAAGCCTTCCTATGATCTGGAAGCACTTCAAAAAAAATATAGTGGAACACTGATCGGTGACTATATCAGTTATTTCCTTGAAAAAGACAGAAATGCAGTGGAGGAGAAGGCATTATATTATGGTCTTCAGGCTTTGCTGGAAACAAGCAGGTGACAGACAGAATATGATTATCAGACAGTTAAATATTAAAAACTCTGGAGAAATCCATGATAAAACTTTAGAGTTTTCTCCGGGAATTAACGTTCTGTATGGAGAGAATGAAAGCGAAAGAGCGATAGTACATACGTATATTAAAAATATGTTTCTCGGAGATATCAGTGAAGCAATCTACGATAATGCAGTTTTTGCTGCGAAGTTAAAGAGTCCGACAGAACAGGATCTGGCTCGGGAGCTGCAAAAATTTATGACCGGCTATCAGGGAACTGCAGACAGCTCCATGGATCTGGGACGGGCCATGCAGATGCTCAAGATGTCCAGAAAGGGTTATCTGGTCCAGGCAGACAGAAAACAGAAAGAGACAGAACAGGAGAGGCAGAAACTTCTGACCAGGATGGATGATATCATAAGTGATCTGAATAATCTGAATGGAAAGCTGGATCAGATTAATGAGAAAGAGGAGTCGTTACGGATGCATCCCGGAGATGAAAATGGTGCGGTTATTCTGGATGAGAGAATGGCACAGGCAAAGGCAAAAAGAAACAGCTTTGCAATGGGAATGCTGATATCGGCCGCTGCCGGCATCTTTGGATTGATTCTGACTGCGATTATAGCGGACAGTGTTTCGGTAAGTCTGATCGTAGCGGTTATTGCAGCTGCGTTGGTGGGATTTTGTGGAAAACAGCAGCTGAAGTATGCAAGGGAATTTCAGAAGAGAATACGGATGAAGAAACGCTGGGTATCCAGGCAGGAGAAACTCAGATGCAGTAAAGAAAATCTCAGACAGGACTATGATGAGAAAGAAACAGAACTTTGTAACCTTAAGGAAGAATACCGGGAATACGAAGAAAATTCTTTTCTGCTTACATCGGAAGAGCGGGAGGTACAGGCTCTGAATATGGCGATGGAAACCATAGAGAGAATGTCAGGAAATATTCATCTTCAGGTGGGACGAAAGCTGCAGATACGAACTTCTCAGATTTTGAGTGAGATTACAGATGGTGAATATCAGGACGTACAGATGGATGCGGCATCCCACATGACAGTAACTACCGGGAACGGAGTGGAAGCACTGGAATGTCTCAGCCGCGGCACTCTGGAGCTGATTTATTTTGCCATGCGCATGGCTGCAGGAGAGCTTCTGTGTCAGGAAGAAAGTCTGCCGGTGATACTGGATGATATCTTTGGGATGTATGAGGAAGAAGATCTTGAGGCAGTTCTTGGATGGATGTATAAGGAGAAAAAGCAGGTTATCATCAGTACCTGCAGTAAACGCGAGATGGAACTTCTGGACAGAGAGGGAATCCCTTATGGGAAGCAAATTATTTCCTGAATTTTTAACCAGACTGCGAAGCAGTTATTCAGTGTAGGGCCGCATAGAAGAGTGGATTGCATTATATATAACAAAAAGAGAGATTTCATGTACTGCAGGAATTTCGGATGAAACAGCCGGAACAGAACATGAAATCTCTTTTTATAAATTTTACAGAAGTTATTTATTTCTCATCATACTGAGCCATATAATTGCTTACGCAGCGGTTGATCCTGTCAACCGGGTTGAGCAGATAGCTTACGGACTGATCATGATTAAGAGTATCAATGATCAGGGCGATATATTTACTCATATCACAGGAGATGTAGTAATCTTTTGCAAGAAGCTCAGGAGACTGATAGATCAGGTTTGTAGTGAGCAGTTTGTCAAACACTCCTGCCTTATGAGCCTCATCAAATTTCTCGAGTCCGTTTGTAAACAGTCCGAAAGTAGAGCAGATATAAATTCTGCCTGCTCCTCTTTCCTTGAGGAGAGAAGAAATCTTAAGAACTGTATCACCGGAAGAAATCATATCATCGATCAGGATCATATCTTTGCCCTTAAGGTTTGGACCGAGGAATTCGTAAGCTGCGATCGGGTGACGTCCATTGATTCTCTTGGAGTAATCCAGACGTTTGTAATACATACCCATATCAACACCAAGGATATTGGCAAGATAGATTGCGCGGTTCATGCTTCCCTCATCAGGGCTGATAATCATAAAGTGATCATTGTCAATATGCAGTCCTTCTTCGTTTTTGAGAAGAGCCTTGATGAACTGATAGGATGGCTGCACTGTTTCAAATCCATGCAGTGGTGTTGCATTCTGTACACGAGCGTCATGTGCGTCGAATGTAATGATGTTCTCTACACCCATGCTTACAAGTTCCTGAAGTGCTGTTGCGCAGTCCAGGGACTCTCTGCCGCTGCGGATATTCTGGCGGCTTTCGTACAGATAAGGCATGATCACGTTTACTCTGCGGGCTTTGCCGCCGATTGCACCGATCACACGTTTCAGATCCTGAAAATGGTCATCAGGAGACATAAGATTCTCGTATGGTCCGATGCTGTAGGTAAGACTGTAGTTACATACATCAACCATCAGATAGATATCGTCACCACGTACAGATTCCATGATCGTACATTTCGCCTCACCGGAACCGAAACGTGCTGTCTGGACCGGTATCAGATAGGAATCTCTCTGATAACCCTCAAATGCAAAAGAATCAAGCTCTTCGTGGCTGCGCTCTTTACGCCACTGTATCAGCCATTCATTTACTTTTTCACCCAGATCCTTACAGCTGATCAGAGGGATCAGACCAAGTCTGCCCACCGGAAGTGTAGTTAAATCTTTAGTTGTTGCCTGTGCCATGTTTTATTTTCCTCCTAAAAAAATTTTCTGTATACGGATATCCTTTCCTTCCAGCTTCACCATACGGTAGTTGCTGGCGATTCTCGAAAAGGTTCGTTCGGAATAAGTATCCGAGAAATTTTCCAGTTTCAGATTTGTTGATATGATCGTAGACTTCCTGCGCATGATGCGTTCATTTATGCACAAAAACAACTGGGAAGAGACAAAGCTGTTTGTAAGTTCAGTTCCCAGGTCGTCGATGATCAGCAGATCGCTGTCAAATACAAATTCCTGTCCTTCTGTTTTATCTCTGGAGAATTTGGAGTCTGCCAGCAGTTCAAACAGATCAAATGCGGAAAAGTACATAACGCAATGTGCTGATTCCAGAAGATCATGAGCAATACAGTGAGAAAGAAAAGTCTTACCCACACCGGTATCACCGTAAAGAAACAGATTCTCAAAGGAACTGTCAAAATTTCTCACAAAACCTCTGGCAATATCATAAGCTCTCCGGGCCGTCTCTCTTTCTGTCAGTCCGGTAGCTTCGTTCTTCATTGTATCAGAATAGTAATCAAAAGAAAAGTGGTCAAAGTTTTCTTTTTTGAGAATTTCTTTTAAATTGGACTGCGTATAGAGCAGTTCTATCTCTGCTTTCTTAAAACAGGTGCATTTTTGGCTTCCGACGTAACCGGTATCCTGACAGACCGGACACTTATATGGAAGTTCCAGATAATCCTCCGGATATGAGTTACATACCAGCAGGGCATTGCGCTCCTGGGACAGAAGAGAGATTGCAGCTTTAAGGTCCTCAAGACCTGATGATTCTCCGCTTAAGAGTGCTCTTGCTTTTTTGGCGCTTAAGGTGGCAACCTCTTCATCTATTTCGTGGATGCGCGGGATTTTTTTATAAATCTCCTGAGTACGCTCCTCCAGAATACGTCTGTTCTGAGACTGGGTCTTGCTGTATTCCCGCATGATCGTATCATACTGATAATTCTGTAAAGGCATGACTTCACACCCTTTCGTTTGTTTTTTTGTAGCTATTCAGTGACTTTCAGACGATTATGTCACTGCCGTTACTGATTCAGTAATTTCTTTTCATATTCGTTAAAGTCGTACTGTCGCTGATGGAAATTGTTAAACCGGTTTGATGCAGCCGGTTTGGAAGCTGCTTTTCGCTGGGTATTCTTTTCCAGCTTCTGGCGCTGATGCTGAGCATCGAGGAGCCGGACATCTGCAAGTGTACGGACATTTTTATCTTTCCATCCGGAAAGGATTTTATCTGCATACTGGAAACTTGGCTGTCCGGTAGAGAGAACTGTACGGCTGCAGGCTTCCTGGATGATATCCATGGTAAAACCATAATCATTCAGCCAGGTGTTCATAAGAGAAATCTCTGTATCTACCGGATTTCGTCCGCTGATTCCCATTGATTTAAAAATAGTAAAGTATTCTTTGGCATAACGGGAATTTGCCTCTTTTGCCATGGTGACAGTGGTGATTCCCTCATCTGCCCAGGCAAGAGCAACGGTTTCTATGTAACGCATACTCTTATGCCCGCGGCTGACACTGTATTCGATCAGGTACTCGATCAGATCAGGCGAGAATTTCAGCTCATCATAGAAAAACAGGATCTTTTTCATCTCGGTAGGAGTGAGCGTTTTGCCGAGATACTGTTCTGCGATATAGAGGAGCTGTACGATCTCATCATTTTGCTTTAATTCTTTTACACGGTCAGGAGACAGTGCAGTGGCTGATCTGGTGGTCTGCTTCACAGGCTGTGCCGGCGCAGAAGAAGTCTGGGGTTCTGTTTTTGTGACAGGGGCTGCCGAAACAGTTGTGTCGGAAGCAGCAGATTTTACAGGTGGTACATTCAATATGATATCTGCTATATCTTCGTTATTTCTGTAGGTTAAAGTAAGGAGTTTTTCTTTCTCCCAGTATTTCAGAGCGCGGATAATGTCACGTTCTGTACAGAAGAAATGATCAGCCATCTGCTCCAGACTGAAGGGTACAGAGGTGTCAGAAAGAAGCCTCAGAAGATAGATATATACTTTCACAAATTCTCCATTGGCCCCAGGCATATAGTTGTCTATGAAATTGTTGGTTAATACAGTTACTTCCGCATTGCGGGAATTCTGTAAAGTGATCATAGCCATGAATTTCCACTCTCTTTCATAATAATAAGATGTTAGGGTCAAAAGGTATTTTGCCCCTAACCTGATATCTTGATTATTGTTATATTACGATTTCAGAAATTACTGCCTGTCGGATTTCCTTTCTGCCGCAGATTACTTCAGTAATGAGATTTTGAAAAACTCTGCCCTAATTAACTGAAATCAAATTGTATGTATATTTTCCGGAAACCGGAATTTATCTCTATGTATTTCTCCAGCTGGTCTTTGATATGTACCAGCGTTTTATGATCTTTATGTTTTAAATAGATAACCTGTCTGTAAATATCCTTAACTTTTCCAACTGACGCATATGCCGGGCCAATGATATGCAGGTCATTTTCTCTGTATATCCTTTCTATATAAAGTTTCAGATAATACATGGCCTGAACCAGTTTCTCATCTTCCGGACCTGAACCCAGAACTGCCAGCATATGTGCCGCAGGCGGATAATCCAGAAGCATACGGTAACTCATCTCTTCCTCATAGAATGCCTGATAATCCTGCACTGCCGCCGCCTGAATACTGTAATGATCCGGATGATAGGTCTGGATCACTGCCTCTCCCGGTTTTTCCCCCCGTCCTCCCCGGCCGACTGCCTGACAGAGAAGCTGAAAGGTACGTTCCGCACATCGATAATCCTCTGCATTCAGCGAAAGATCCGCTGCTACTATTCCCATGAGTGTGACATCCGGAAAATCATGCCCCTTAACGATCATCTGTGTTCCGATCAGTATATCTGCCTCATGAGCAGCAAAAGCTGCAAGGATCTTTTCATAGCTGCCCTTGGTTCTTGTTGTATCAAAATCCATTCTGAGAGTCCTGACTTCTGGAAAATCTTCCCGCACTACCTTCTCGATTTGCTGTGTTCCTGCCTTAAATCCGCCAATATAAGGCGATCCGCACACCGGGCATATCCGGGGTTTTCCTGTCTCATATCCACAGTAATGACATAAAAGCCTTTCATTATTATGCTCCGAAAGAGAAACATCACAATGCGGACACTTCATCACATGTCCACAGGACCGGCAGGATACAAAACCTGCGTATCCTCTTCTGTTCAGAAAAAGCATTACCTGTTCTTTTTTCTCAAACCGGCCTTTCATCTTTTGCCGGAGTTCTCTGCTCAGTACAGACCTGTTTCCTGCTTTTAATTCCTCACGCAGGTCTACGATAGAAACCCGGGGCAGAGGTCTGCTTCCATATCTTGTTGTCAGCCTGACCAGACTATATTCCCCATTCATTGCCTTACTGTAGGCTTCCACTGATGGAGTAGCTGAACCCATTACCACATTTGCATGTTCTAAAACAGCTCTCCGGATTGCAGTTTCCCTTGCATGATAACGGGGTGTGCTTTCACTTTTATAGCTTGGTTCATGTTCTTCATCAATAATGATCAGTCCCAGACTGGCAAATGGCGTAAACAGCGCAGATCTGGGACCGATCATCACCTGGACTTCTCCCTTTTTCGCACGTTTAAACTGATCATAGCGTTCTCCCTGAGACTGTCTGGAATTGATAACTGATACTTTATCCCCAAATCTGGCATAAAATCTGCGTACCGTCTGATATGTCAGAGCAATCTCCGGGATCAGCACGATTGCTTCTTTTCCCTGAGAAAGCGTCTGCTCGATCAGCTTTATATACACCTGGGTTTTCCCGCTCCCTGTCACTCCCTCGATCAGTACAGGCTTCGGCGATGGTTTTTTCCACTCTCTCTGTATCTGCTTTACTGCCGCTTCCTGTTCATCTGTAAGCGGCATTCGCCTTTCTCCGGAAATATCACCTGTATTCAGTGAAGTTCTCATTATCTCATCATATTCTATGCGGATAATCCCCTGCTCCTGAAATTTCTTTACAACAGCAGAAGTTGTCCCCAGTTCTTTCGCCGCATGTGTATAATCCAGTCTTTTTTTCTCCAGAAGTTCCCTCAGAAGTCTTGTTCTGGCTTTAAACCTTGTTTGTTCAAGTTCTTTCAGCAACTGCGTTCCCGCCTCTTCGGAAATATCCAGGCATATATATTTTTTCTCTTTTGCCTTGATTTTCTCCTGGATAGGAAGTACTGTCCTGAGAGCCTGGATCATGGTGGAACCATAATTTTCTCTCATCCAGGCTGCCAGGGCGATCAGTCTGGATTCCGTAGTCTCTTCTCCACTGCAGATTTCACTGATTTCTTTAATCTTTTCGGGAGCAATTTTCGGTTTATCTGACAATCCGATCACATATCCTTTACGCACCCGGCCGGCATTTCCAAAAGGGATGGCTGCCACCATCCCTGCCTTTATTTTCTTCTCCAGCCTTTCCGGTACACGATATTGAAAACTCCGGTCCAGTTTATCACTGGAAATATCAATTATTATATCAGCATATATCATGAACTTATTCCTGTTTGACCCGCTACCTATTTACCAGCAAGAATATCTGCGATCAGGACACGTTCATCCATAGGATATTTCTTTCCTTTAATTTCCTGATAATCCTCATGTCCCTTACCTGCCAGAACTATAATATCCCCCGGCTCTCCATGATGGATTGCATAGGCGATGGCTTCTTTTCTGTCCGGAATCTCTACATATTTTCCATCGGTTTTTGCCATACCGATCTTGATATCATCGATGATCGCCTGTGGTTCTTCATCACGTGGATTATCAGAGGTAATGATGGTAAGGTCTGCAAGCTTTCCGGAAACCTCTCCCATCTCATAGCGGCGAAGCTTCGATCTGTTGCCTCCGCATCCAAACAGACATACCAGTCTGTGGGGATGATATTCTTTCAAAGTGGTCAGAAGACTCTCCAGAGCCATGGCATTATGCGCGTAATCGATCATCAGAGTAAAATCATCGGATACTTTTACCATTTCGATACGGCCTTTTACCTTAGCTACTTTTAAGGCTTTGAGAATGTTCTCTTCCGAAACCTTAAAATGACGGCAGATTGCGATTGCTGTCAATGAATTGTAGATGCTGAATTTACCGGGAATATCTATCTCCACATGAAAATCCAGAAGTCCTTTCAGATGGTAGGAAATACCCAGATATCCTTTACCTCCGACCAGCTTTGCATCTTCCGCACGAAGGTCTGCTTCCGGTGAAAATCCATAAGTTTCCAGGCTGCATGTATGACCTTCAATAATCTTCTCGAAATGTTCATCATCTCTGTTTACAATTCCTACCTTACACTGTTTCAGAAGTAAGGACTTGCATCTGAGATAATCATCAAAATCCTTATGTTCATTTGGTCCGATATGATCCGGCTCAATATTTGTAAAAATACCAAGCTCAAACGGAATACCGGCCGTGCGGTGCAGCATCAGTCCTTGCGAGGATACCTCCATCACAACGATCTGACAGCCCTCATCCGCCATCCGGCGGAAATACTCCTGAATCGTCATCGACTCCGGCGTCGTATTATTTGCCGGGATGACCGTCTCTCCAATGATCGCCTCGATCGTCCCGATCAGCCCGACCTTATATCCTGCCGCTTCGAGGATCGACTTGACCATGTAGGTCGTCGTCGTCTTTCCCTTTGTACCGGTGACGCCGATAATCTTCATCTCCTCCGCCGGGTATCCATACCAGGCTGCCGAGATCAGCGCCATTGCATAGCGTGTATCCGCAACCTGAATGACGGTAGTGTGCTCCGGCACATCGACCGGCTCTTCGACGATGAGCACCGCGGCTCCTTTTTCCGCTACTTCCTTTGCATATTTATGTCCATCCGTCACTGCTCCGCGAATGCAGAAAAACAGTGAGCCTTCCTTTGCTTTTCTGGAATCGTTGATGATTTCCGCGACCTCGATATCCATCCGGCCCTGCAGACACGTATATTCCAGACGCTGCAATAATTGATTCAATCTCATTCGGATCCCCTCCGTATAATCGTTTATCCTTTATTTTAACATATGGCTTACTTCGATTCAAG
>ENA-ORMN01004417-ORMN01004417.1-human-gut-metagenome-genome-assembly--contig:-NODE-4417-length-10149-cov-4.273232_pt1 | contig 10149 bp, 9 predicted proteins | sample MGYA00242102_ERZ508993 | MGnify/ENA primary metagenome ERZ508993 (study PRJEB26280, sample SAMEA2338770) | human gut metagenome | biome: human gut; feature: human-associated habitat; material: faeces... | reverse complement strand
CCGGGGAGCGGCTCATTTTTTATTTATTGTTTCACAGGAGCCGTGGAGTCCCCTGCACTTTCCGCAATTTCGTTTTCTTTATGAAAGCTTGCTTTGAGCAGAATAGGAGTGATAAAGCTTGTAATGATGATGAGAAGCACGACGAACGGCATGATGTCGCCCGTAATGATTCCGGCATCCACGCCCTTTTGCGTGCAGACCAGAGCGACCTCCGCTCTCGCCATCATGCCAAGTCCTATCCGCAAGGAGTCCTTGCCGCTGTATTTGCACAGACGGGCAACGCCGGCACAGCCGATCACCTTGCCAATGATCCCGGCAACCACAAAGCACAATCCGAAAAAGATGAACTGCGCATTGTCAAAGGAAAACCGGGACGTGATACCGATATTGGCAAAGAACACCGGACCGAATATCATATAGCTCATCACGTCGGATTTCCGGTCGATATAGCCGACCTCCGGATTTTTGGAGAGGAACAGTCCCACCACGAATGCGCCGGTGATATCCGCCACGCCGAACCACGCTTCACTTGCATAAGCGGCAAAGAAGCACAGCGAAAGGCTGAAAATCGGGAGCAAACGGTGATGCGGAAACCGCTTTTCGAGATAGCCGAAAATTTTATTGGCAAGCCAGCCGACAAGAGCGATAAAAATAAAGAACAGCAACGTTTTGAGAAGCACTACCCAGATAGAAACGCTCTCGGCGCCTTCCCCGCCTTTCATGGCGATAACGAAGGAAAGCACCACGATGCCGATGATATCGTCCAGCACCGCCGCCGCAATAATGGTACTGCCAAGCTTGGTGCTGAGCTTGCCCATTTCCTTGAGGGTAGCGACCGTAACGCTGACCGACGTGGCGGTAAGAATGGTACCGTAGAAAAGATTCTGCAACAGCTGCTCTTTTCCGGTATTAAAGCCGCCGTTGAACAGGCAGGCAACCACAAAGCCAAGCGCCATCGGCACGATCACGCCCGCCATGGTAATGGCAACCGCAGAGCCGCCCACCGCCTTGATCTGCTTGATATCGGTCTCAAGCCCGGCGGAAAACATAATCAGCACCACGCCGATTTTGGCAAGAAAGCCCAGACCGGAATAGGTAGCCGAGGTCAGGATCTCCTGCCCGGGGATATACCGGATCAGACCGATCAGGATACCGGTAAGCAACATCCCGACCACCTGCGGCAAACTGAACTTTGCGCACAGCTTGGAGAGGATCTTGGAGATCAGCAAAATAAGCGACAACGGAAGAAGGATCGAAAAATATTCCATAGCTTTAAAATTCACCTCCGGAAGAATGGCAAAACCAAACTTCCTCTATTATATTACAAAAATCAAGAATTGTCAACATCCTTCTGCACAGAATTTTCATTTTGCGCCGGAGACGTCGCCGCCAAAAAGGAGCTGTCGCTTTGCACAACAGCCCCCCGGCTTATCGGTTGAAAAAATTTCAGTTGAAGTAGCCTTCCCGGTACAGAAGCTCGGCGATCAGCACGGCGCCGCCTGCCGCACCCCGGAGGGTATTGTGGGAAAGACCGACAAACTTGTAGTCATAGATCTTATCCTCCCGCAGTCTGCCGACCGAAACGCCCATACCGCCGTACAGGTCACGGTCCAGCGCCGCCTGTGGACGATTATCTTCTTCAAAATAGGTAATGAACTGCTTGGGCGCACTGGGAAGTTCCAGTGCCTGCGGCTTGCCGGAAAACTCTGCCCATGCCCGGAGGATCTCCTCCTTGGTGGGCTTGTTTTCAAACTTCACAAACACTGCCGCCGTATGTCCGTCGCTTACCGGAACCCGGATGCACTGCGTGGTGATGACCGGTGCCTCTGCCTTGACGATCTGTCCGTCCTCGACATGACCCCATACCCGCAGCGGCTCCTGCTCGCTCTTCTCTTCCTCGCCGCCGATGTACGGAATGATGTTGTCGATCATTTCCGGCCACTCACGGAAGGTCTTGCCGGCGCCCGAGATTGCCTGATAGGTCGTTGCCACCACCTCGGTGGGCTTGAACTTCAGCAGGGGCGTCAGTGCCGGAACGTAGGACTGAATGGAGCAGTTGGGCTTTACGGCGATGAATCCACGCTTCGTGCCCAGTCTCTTTCTCTGTGCGGCGATCACCTCCAGGTGAGTGTCGTTGATCTCCGGGATCACCATCGGCACGTCGGGCGTCCAACGGTTTGCGGAGTTGTTGGAGACCACCGGAATCTCGGCTTTGGCATATGCCTCTTCCAGCGCCCGGATCTCCTCTTTTTTCATATCCACAGCGCAGAATACAAAGGAAACAAGCTCGCCCATTCCCTTGATATCTGCCGCATCCCGTACCACCATATGCTTATATTTTTCGGGCATGGGAGTTTTCATTTTCCAGCGGTCGCCTACCGCTTCCTCATAGGTCTTGCCGGCAGAACGTGCGGACGCCGCCAGCGCCGCAACTTCAAAATAAGGATGATTTTCCAGCAGGGTCAGGAAACGCTGTCCTACCATACCCGTAGCACCGACAACGCCAACCTTTAACTTTTCCATCGCTATCTCCTTTTTTCATAACAGAAATCGTGCGCAGAGAGCAAAACCGCTCCCCTTGCATGGTGTATTGCATATTATCATATCACATCCGGAATAAAAAATCAAGCGTTTCCGCCGCTTTTTTTGAAAATTCCCGAAAATTCGGAAATTTACCGGATTTGCCGGTTTTTCCGGCGTTTTTCTGTGCAAAATCCGGGTAAGATCAGCCCTCCAGCGTCCGGTTGTACAGAAGATTTTTCGGCACGCCGTACTCCTTTGCCGCCCGTTTTACCGCCTCGCTCCGGCTCACGCCCTGCGACATATCATATGCGACCTTTTTCTGCGCCGCCACAAGCGCCTCCTCGCCTCCCTTTTGGGCGGCGTTTTCCCGGGCGCCCTCTATGACCAGGACGTACTCGCCCCTCGGCGCCTTGTCCCGGTAGTATTCCACCGCCCCGGCAAGCGTCATGCGCAGAATCTCCTCGTTGAGCTTGGTCAGCTCCCGGCAAAGAGCGATTCTGCGCTCCCCGCCCAGCAGTCCGGCAAGTTCTTCCAGCGTCGTGCGCAATTTGTGCGGCGCTTCGTGGAGAATGACCGTTTTTTCCTCCTCTGCAAGAGCGGCAAGCCGTTCCTTACGCTCTTTCCCCGAGACGGGCAGAAAGCCCTCAAACACGAACCGCCCGGTGGGAAGCCCCGAAAGGATCAGCGCCGAGATCAGAGCGCAGGCGCCGGGTACCGAGCAGACCGGAATTTCCCGCTCTACGCAAAGGCGCACCAGATCCTCTCCCGGGTCGGAGATAGCGGGCGTTCCCGCATCGGTCACCAGTGCACAGCTCTCCCCTGCTAGCAGGCGGCGGACGATCTCCTCCCCCGCCTCCCGCTTGTTATGTTCATGGTAGGCAAAAAGCGGCTTGGAGATAGAATAGCCGTGCAGGAGCCTGCCGGAATTCCGGGTGTCCTCCGCCGCCACGAAGTCCACTCCCTCCAGCACCTTCAGCGCCCTTGCGCTGATATCGGCAAGGTTTCCGATCGGCGTGGCGACCAGGTAGAGCGTACCGCCCTCTATTTTGTTTTTTTCTTCGTTTTCCATAGTTCCGTCCTTTTTCTGCGGCGCCAAAATTCATGTACGTTTTCACAAAACCGACGCCGGCGGAATATTCTGTTTGCAGAGGAATTTTTATTGATGAAAGGAGACTTTGTCATGGCAATCAAAATCTACATAGATCAGGGGCACAATCCGCAGAACCCGAATGCGGGAGCGGAGGGAAACGGTCTGCGGGAGCAGGATATCGTATTCCGTATCGGGATCCTGCTTGCCGATCTTCTGCGTGCCAACGGCAACTTTGAGGTCCGGCTCTCCCGCCCGGAGGCGGGCACGGTGATCGGAAATTCCAATTCCCAGAGCCTGCGCCTGCGTGTGGACGACGCCAACAGCTGGGACGCCGACTACTTCATCAGCCTGCACACCAACGCTTCTAGCATTGAAAGCGCCACCGGGTGCGAAGCCTTTGCCTTCTCCCGTCCCTCCGCCGCCTATCAGCTTGGCGAGGACATTCTCTATCACCTCAGCCGGGTCACCGGACTGCGCAACCGTGGCATGGCGGTCCGCTCCGGGCTGTACGTCCTGCGAAAGACCACCATGCCGGCGGTCCTTGTGGAACTTGGGTTCATCACCAACTACAACGACGCCATGCTGATGTCCCAGCGCCCCGATCTGTTTGCCGAGGGCGTTTACCAGGGAATCCTGGAATACACCGGGGTGTAATTACCCTTCTTCCTTAAGCATCTCCAGAAGCCGGCTTTCGTCGATAACCGGGATTCCCAGCTCTCCGGCACGGGTCAGCTTGGAGCCAGCCGCCTCGCCCGCCACCACGTAGGAGGTGCGGGAGGACACCGAGCCGCTGACCTTGCCGCCCATCGCCTTGATCTTTTCTGCGGCGACGTCCCGTGACATGGTGGGAAGCGTGCCGGTCAGCACAAAGGTAAGTCCCCGGAACTTGTCCGAAGCCGGCTTTGCCACCGCCTCGGTCAGAAGTCCCGCCGCTGTCAGCTTCTCGCACAGCGCCCGGTTCTGCGGGTGGGTAAAGAAATTCACCACGCAGTCGGCAGTGATCTGCCCGAAGTCCTCGATCCCGCAAAGCTCCTCCGCAGTTGCGTGGATCAGCGCCTCCAGTGTGCGGTATTTCTGTGCCAGCGCCGCCGCCGCAACCTCTCCCACGTTCCGGATGCCGAGAGCGTACACCAGACGTTCCAGCCCCGCACTCTTGGAATTTTCAATCGCACGCACCAGATTTTCCGCCGATTTTCTGCCCATTCGCTCCAGTCCCTCGATATCCTCGATACGGAGCGCATACAGGTCCGCCGCATCGGCGATCTTCTGCTGTGACAGCAGAAGTTCCACCAGCTGAGGACCGAGACCGTCGATATTCATAGCCCCCTTGGAGGCAAAATGCTCAATGCTCCGTGAGATCTGGGCGGGACAGGAACCGTTGGTACAGCGCACTGCCGCACCCTCATCCTCGTCGTAAAACACCGGCTCTCCGCAGGAAGGACAGCGCTCTGGCATCCGGTAGGGGCGCTCCGAACCGTCCCGTTTCTCCGGGATCGCCCGCACCACCTCCGGGATGATATCCCCCGCCTTGCGCAGGACCACGATATCCCCGACCATAATATTGCGCTGGCGGATGAAATCCAGATTATGAAGCGTGGCACGGCTTACCGTCGTTCCCGCAAGCCGGACCGGCTCCAGCACGGCGGTGGGCGTCAGCACGCCCGTGCGCCCCACCGCCACGGTAATGTCGGTCAGGCGGGTCTCTTTTTCCTCCGGCGGGAACTTATACGCAACTGCCCAGCGGGGGGTATTGGTTCCCTCTCCCACGCTACGCCTTGCCGCAAGCGAATCCAGCTTGATCACCACGCCGTCGATGTCGTAGGCAAGCGAATCCCGCATCTCCCCGATCTTCCGGATATGAGCGATCACCTCTTCCCCGCTCTTCGCCACTCTGCGCAGAGGCAGGACCTTGAAGCCAAGCTCGCCCAGACGCTCCAGCGTTTCGGTGTGGGTCAGCGGGTCATGACCGTCCGCATACAGCTCGCCCTCCTGAAAATTGAACACAAAGATATCCAGCCGCCGCTCGGCTGTAATCCTGGAATCCAGCTGGCGCAGAGAGCCTGCCGCCGCATTCCGGGGATTTGCCATCAGCGGCTTTCCCGCCTCCGCCCGGCGGGCGTTGATGTCCTCAAATACCCCTCTCGGCATAAAGACCTCTCCCCGCACGGTAAGGCTGAGCGGTTCGGAAAGCTTCAGCGGAATGGAATACACCGTTTTGAGGTTCTGCGTCACGTCCTCGCCGACCACGCCGTCTCCCCGTGTAGCGCCACGGACGAACACGCCCGCCTCGTAGGTCAGCGCCACCGAAAGACCGTCGATCTTCGGCTCCACCGAATAAGTGGGCGAAACCACCTCTCCCTCCATGCGGCGGCAGAAGTCCTCCGCCTCCTCAAAGGAAAACACGTCCGCCAGCGAGTCCATCCGCACGCTGTGCGTCACCTTTTCAAATTTATCCAGCGCCTTTCCTCCCACCCGCTGGGTCGGGGATGTGGGGCTGTAAAGCTCCGGATACTGCTCCTCCAGCCCTTTCAGCTCGGCAAACATCCGGTCGTATTCGTAATCGGAGATCTCCGGTGCGTCGTACACATAATATTTTTCCGCATGGTAGGTCAGCTGCGCACGGAGCTGTTCTACCCTTTTTCTGATCTCTGGCGTCATATCGTTTCTCCTGATCTTTTATTTCGTTTCCGCCGGACAGGTCCGGCGTTTTGCATCCCGCCCGCAGGAGAGCGGTCGGGATAATAGTATTATACCAATTTTCCGACCTTCTGTCAATGTCTGCGGTGCGATATCTGAAATTTTTGCGCCTGTCCGGTGAATGAATCCGCCCGCACCGTCATAAGGATTATCATAGTAAACCCTTGTGGAGGTGCGGTATGATCGTCCTGTTTACGGTGCTGATCCTTCCGGTCATCCTTCTGAACGGCTGGAGTTCTGCGTCGGGCGCCATCACCGGATGCGTGTCCGCAAGATTTCTTTCTCCCGACGCCGCCGCCCGCCTTGCCGCCGCCTGTACCTTTGCCGGTGCGGTCCTGATGCCCCTGATTAACCCCGGTGTTGCGTGGACGATCTACGGCATCGCCGACTTCGGCGAGGATTCCACGGCGGCGCTTTCCGCCCTTTGCGCCGGGCTGTGCGCCGTGATCGTGTGGTCGCTTGTCGCTTTCCGCTTCGGGATCCCGAACAGCGAGACCCACGCCCTGATCTCCGGCATGACCGGTGCGGCGCTGGCAAGGAGCATGACGCTTGACGCCGTCAATTTCCGGGAATGGGGTCTGGTGCTGAGCGGCTTTCTGCTTTCTTCTCTGCTCTCGTTTCTGGCGGCGTTTGCGGCAAACAATATTCTTCTTTTCTTTTTCTCCGGCAGGAACCGCCGGCGGGTCACACAGCGCTTCCGGCTGACACAGAGCTTCAGCGCCGCTTCGGGAGCGGCACTGCACGGAGCGCAGGACTGTCAGAAATTCATGGGCGTCTATATGCTGGGGCTTTCGCTCTGGCATCCGGAGGTAAGCGCCGATACCGACGCCGTGCCTTTTCCCGTGATCCTGATCTGCGCCTCGGTCATGACCCTCGGCACACTTTTAGGCTCTCAGAACGTCATCAAAAAACTGGGCTGTGACATGACCACCATGGACGCCGCCGCTTGCAGCGCCGCCTCCGGCTCCTCTTCCGCCGTCATGGCGCTGTGTACCTTTCTGGGGCTTCCGGCAAGCTTTACGCAGTCCAAGGCGTGCGCCATCATGGGAACCGGAATGTGCAAAAGCGGCGGCAACAACCTGCGTGTCGTCGGTCAGATCCTCGGGGCATGGTGCCTGTCCTTTCCCGTGTGCGGCGCCATCGGATTTCTGTTTTCCTTTATGGTGTCACATCCCCGGTGACTGCCGCTTGCAAATCTGCAGAAAAGGTTTGATTTTATTATGGCTAAATATCGTTATTTTGATGTACTGGAGGCGCTTGCCGCCGATATGTCCCGTGCCGTGTCGCTTGCCTGCGGGGAGCGGTGTAAAAACAGGTGCGACGAACTGAATCAGCTCCGTCGCACCTGTGACAAAAAAATATGCGAGCTGGAGGACGCCCTGTTCGCCGATTTCCTCCCCCCGCTGGAGCGTGACAATATTGCCGCCTGCGCCCACGGCATGAGCCGGGTCATCGACCGTGCCGTAGCCCTTTCGGCAACGCACGGCGGGCAATCCTCGCTCAGCTTCCGCCCCGACGAGGGCGAGCTGATCTGCCGCCAGCTTGCCGGACTTCTCTGTGAGAACGTTGCCCTGCTCCGCAACATCCGCAAGCCCTCGGAAATGCCTACGCTCCGCAGTTTCCGGGAACTTCTCGGCAAAGGCAGAGCCTGCCATGCGGAGCGTGTCCGGCGCAGTGGCACGGGCAGTCCGCAGTCGGCGTCGGTCCTGATGTGCGGCAGACTGCTCCAGGAGCTTTCCGACTGCTTTGACGAGCTGGTGGAAATCATGCTCAACAATATCTGAGTTGACACCCCGATGTTTTCATGCTATAATAAAGGCAGACGCACGACTGTGACTGCCTTTTTTGTTTTTTCGGAATTTTTTCTGAAATCGACACTTTTTTGCGTTTGTGATGTTCCGATCTCCTCCGCTATGCTTTATAATTAAGACATCAAAACAAAGGAGGCTGTTGTTATGAACACAGACAAAATTTACGCACAAAACCTTGCAAACGAATACGCACCCAAGAACAATTCCCGCATCGTCGCTCTCCGGAAGCTGGACAAAAAAGCCAAACTGCCGGCAAACGTCTTTGCCTACACCTTCGGCGTGATCGCCGCTCTGGTGCTCGGCGTGGGAATGTGCCTTGCCATGAAGGTGATCGGCGACGGCTCGGACGCCATGATGGCGCTTGGTATCGTCATCGGCGTGGTCGGCATCGCAGGCGTCAGCGTCAACTATCCTATCTATAAGAAAATACGGGAGCACGGAAAGAAAAAATATGCCTTTGAGATTATGCAGCTGGCAAAAGAAATCAGCGAAGATTAACTTATGAAAAAAGCAAAGATCCTCTTACAGAAATTGCTTTTCCCGCCGAAATGGGTCCTGTTTCTCGTCCCACCGGCAGTATTTGCCCTCCTGATATGGGTCTTTGTAACAGGCGGCACGGAGAGTGCGGCGGCATACGTCCTTTACGTTTTGTCGGCGTACTCCCTGACCGTCTGGGTCATTGCCGCCGTAAAGCTGATCCGCAGAATCCGGTCCATAAAAGAAAACATCCGGGAGCACGGTCTGCCTGTCAAAAGAAAGCGCTCCTCCGACTTTGCGCAGAATATGCTCTCCGACCCGTCTTTCCGGGGAAAGGTCAACATCTGGCAAGGCATGGCTGCCAATTTTCTTTACGTTATTCTCCGCACGGTAAACGGCATCCAGTATGCGTCGGTCTGGTTTCTTTCCATGGCGGCTTACCACCTGCTCCTTGGGATCCTGCGGCTGTATCTGATCTTCTGCTACCGGAAATCGCTGACCCTTCCCGCCGAAAGCCGGCAACTGTATGAATACCGTTGCTACGGCAAAACGGCGTGGTTGCTCTTTCTGCTCAATCTTCCGATGAGCGGCATGGCAACGCTGATGGTCCTTGCCAATACCGGATTTTCCTATCCGGGCAACGTGATCTACCTGTCTGCGGCGTACACCTTTTACATGATGATTCTTTCCATCGTCAATCTCGTCCGCTACCGCCGGCTGGGAAGTCCCGTTCTGTCTGCCGCACGGGCGCTGAATTTTATTGCAGCAACCATGTCCCTGCTGGGTCTGCAAACGGCAATGATTGCCCATTTCTCCCCTGCCGACGACGAGTCGTTCCGTCTGATGATGAACACGATTACAGGCGCCGTCGTCTGCGCCACGGTGATCGCCCTTGCCGTTTACATGATCGTCCACGCATACCGGTGTCAAAAATCCTTAAAAGCAAGAGAGGAAATCGGCTGTGAACAAATCGGAAAGTAAATATTTCAATACTGCGGCGAAAATGGATGAAGCGCTTATCGCCCTTCTGGAAAAGAAAGACTTTGAATACATTTCGGTCAAGGAGATCTGCGAAGCGGCGGATGTGAACCGCTCCACCTTTTATCTGCACTATGAAAACACGAGAGATCTTCTGGAGGAAAGCATCCGGTACATGAACAACCGGTTTCTTTCCTATTTCCCGCAGGACGGAAAGACTGTGATCAGCAAAATTGAAAACTGCCCGGAAGAAGAGCTGTTTCTGGTCACGCCCGAATATCTGACCCCCTATCTCACCTACATCCGGGACCACAAAAGGATCTTTATGACCGCCATGCGGAACCCGGAGGTCTTTCACGCCGATGCGGCGTACCGGGATATGTTCCGGTATATCTTCAACCCGATATTGGAACGCTTTCACGTGCCTGCGCAGGAGCGGCATTACCGGATGGCTTTTTATATCCACGGCTGTATGGGCATCGTGTCCGAATGGCTGAAAAACGACTGTTCGGAGCCGATCGAATCGGTGATCGCCATATTTGAACGTTGTGTTTTTGGGGGAGAAAAGCGGGG
>ENA-ORMN01004414-ORMN01004414.1-human-gut-metagenome-genome-assembly--contig:-NODE-4414-length-10155-cov-2.607228_pt1 | contig 10155 bp, 9 predicted proteins | sample MGYA00242102_ERZ508993 | MGnify/ENA primary metagenome ERZ508993 (study PRJEB26280, sample SAMEA2338770) | human gut metagenome | biome: human gut; feature: human-associated habitat; material: faeces... | reverse complement strand
TTACAGCATTGATATAATTCTGATAACGCGCATTTTTGTCAATCAATGAAAATTTAAAATGCGAATTTTTGTTTTCCAGTTGCTCTGGAATCGTACGAAAAATGATGGAAGCTCGCTGATTGTTTTCGGAATCGTATTTGTATAGATCCTCTTCGTACAAACTCAAAATATTACATTTTACGAAATCAATCTGTGTGAAATCTTTGCCGGCAATATAGGCATCTACAGCCTGAGGCATTCCACCAACCACCATATAAGTGCGGAATTTGTTCATGAGCTGTCGATGGATGCTGTCACCGAGTGGTTTGCGTTTTATGAAAGCGTCCTTGATTGCTTCATAGGAAACGGTATCATCGGTTGCCCACAAAAATTCTTCGAAATCCATAGGATACATTTTAAGTTTGTATTCTTCGGATGGAATCAGAATGTTTTGGACATTTTTATGAATAGAGATCAAAGAGCCGGTTTCGATATATTCATACCTTCCATCCTGTACTAAATATTTTATGGCCTGTCTTGCCCATGGAAACAACTGTACTTCGTCAAAGATAATGACGCAGTTTTTGCCATGGAGTGATCGCCCTTTAAGCAGAAATAAATTGCGGAAAAAGGTATCAAGGTCATTGATATTATTTATAAAGTTGTCTTTTATGTCTGTACTTTCGCGTGCAAAGTCCAATAACATATAATCATCATATTCTGCTTTCGCAAATTCTTCTACAATGGTACTTTTTCCGATTCGTCTTGCACCCTCGATCAACAGAGCGGATGAACCGGCCGATATTTCTTTCCATTTTAAAAGCTTTTGGTATAATTTTCGTTTAAATAACATGATGGGTTCCTTTCTACAGTGCATTAGTCGCTTAAATCACCATTTTATAAGCTTTATTGTAATATAGTTTTCCACAAATAACAACCTGTATTCACGAAAATAAGAAAAGTTTTTGTATGAATATTCACGAAAATGAGAAATGTTTTACTCTGAATATTCACGAAAATAAGAAATGTTTATTCCTAATTCTTCACGAAAATGAAAAAAGTTGCATGACATATTCTGCGAAATATGACGATGCAGAATGTCAATGACAAATTTTTAACAAATTGTTGATAATTCCTATTGACAATATAGGAAAAGGTGGCTATAATTGCAAATATCATAAATTGATAAAACCTATCGAAAAACTAGGAATACAAAGAGCGCAATGGAAAGGGGGAGCAACGTGAGTAATACATATCATGATCTGCAACAATCCCATCCCTGCTTTGGGGGGCATAAAAATAATGTGGGACGCATTCATTTGCCGGTGAGTCCGGGGTGTAACATTGCTTGTCGTTTCTGTGATCGTGTTATAAACGATGTAGAGGAAAGACCTGGTGTCACATCGAAAGTGATCACACCTACAGAAAGTTTAGAGATCCTGGATAAGGCATTGAGGCTTTGTCCGGAGATTACCGTGGCTGGTATTGCGGGACCGGGAGATACATTAGCCTCTGACTATGCGCTGAAGACGTTTCGCGGTGTCAAAGAACGATTCCCACAGCTTATTAAATGTATGAGCACCAATGGATTGCTTTTGGAAGAGAAAGCAGAAGAAGTGATCGAAATAGGAATTGATTCCCTGACAGTAACTGTTAATGCAGTGGATCCGGAGATCGAAGCTAAGCTAAATAAATACATTATTTATCATGGTAAACGTTATGATGGTGTAGAGGGCGCAGAAATCCTCATTAAAAATCAGTTGGCGGGCATACGAAAAGTTGCGTCTGCCGGGATTACCATAAAGGTCAATACGGTGTTGGTGCCGGACATCAACGGAGATCATATTGCAAAGATCGCTAAGACGGTAAAAGAGGCCGGCGCAAAAATATATAATATCATACCGTTGATCCCACAGTATGAATTGGCGGATCAGACAGCACCGACCTGTAGTCAGATTGATGCGGCGAGAACAACGGCTTCCCAATATATTGACGTATTTAGACATTGCCAGCACTGCCGGGCGGATGCAGTTGGAGTTCCGGGCAGATCAGAATATGGAGATCAGATTTATCAAAGAAAACTGCGTGTGCGGGAAACATTTTCACATGGTTAGGAAAGGATGATGTCGATGCAAAATGATAGGAAGATCCGCGTGGCAGTGGCATCTTCGGATGGCATTGTGGTTAACAGTCATTTTGGAAGAGCACGTGATTTTTATATCTACGAGGTGTCCGAAAATGAGGACACCGTACTTTTGGAAAAGCGCGAGCTCGTACCGATCTGTGAGGCCGGTAATCATGATGAGGGAAGATTACGGGATAATGTAAAACGTTTATCGGACTGTGATTATGTAGCAGTGAGCCGTATTGGTATGGGTGCACTGCGGGTTATGAATGAGTATGGAATAGCTGCAATGGAATTGCCGGGGGAGATTGAAGATTCTCTGCATCGCATTGTGGTATATGACCAAATACAAGGATTAATGACAACAAGGTAGGATCCTGGATAGGATAGGAATGGAGGAGACAATGGCAGAATTGAGACAGATTGCAATTTATGGCAAAGGTGGAATTGGAAAGTCTACAACAACACAAAACCTGACTGCAGGACTTGTAGAACACGGTAAGAAAGTAATGGTTGTTGGCTGTGATCCGAAGGCTGATTCTACAAGATTACTACTGGGTGGTCTGGCGCAAAAGACGGTTTTGGATACGATCCGTGAAGAGGGAGAAGATGTCGAATTAGATAAGATCGTTCGTGAGGGCTACGGCGGCACGCGATGCGTTGAATCCGGTGGACCGGAACCGGGTGTAGGCTGTGCAGGACGAGGTATTATCACATCGATCAACATGTTGGAAAATCTCGGAGCCTATACGGATGATCTGGATTATGTATTTTATGATGTTTTGGGAGACGTTGTCTGCGGTGGATTTGCAATGCCGATCCGCGAGGGCAAAGCAAAGGAAATATATATTGTGGCAAGTGGCGAGATGATGGCGCTGTATGCAGCTAACAACATTGCCAAGGGTATCAAACGTTATGCGCGTACCGGTGGCGTCAGACTGGGCGGTATTATCTGCAACAGCAGAAATGTAGATCGCGAGCTGGATCTTTTGCGTGCTTTTGCAAAGGAATTGGGAACGCAGTTGTTGTATTTCGTGCCACGTGACAATATCGTACAGCGAGCTGAGATCAACAAAAAGACGGTGATCGAATATAAGCCGGATTCCAATCAGGCGCAGGAGTACCGCAATTTAGCAGAAGCTGTCATTAATAATACAAAATTTGACATTCCAACGCCGATGACGCAGGAACGCTTAGAGGAAATTCTACTGGAATTTGGTTTGATGGATTCTGCGGATGATTATCATATTTGATCAGAGCAATAGAGAAAGGATGGACATTGCATGGGAAAGATTTATAGATCAATTACAGAATTAGTTGGAAAAACACCGTTGTTGGAGCTGGCAAATTATGAAAAGAAACATGATCTTTCGGCAAAGCTTCTTGTAAAATTGGAGTATTTCAACCCGAATCAGAGCATTAAGGACCGCACTGCATTAAACATGATCGAGGAAGCGGAGAAAAAAGGCTTGATCAAGCCGGGAGATACTTTGGTAGAGACGACGAGTGGAAATACCGGAATCGGTCTGGCAGCGATCGCAGCAACCAAAGGATATAAATTCCGTGTATACATACAGGATCAGGTTAGTGCGGAACGTTTTCAGGTGATCAAGGCGTTTGGCGCGGAAGTTATCAAATTGTCGGAAGAACCGGTTATCGTGGAAACAATGGAAAAGACGGGTGGGGATTTTATTGCTGCTGTAGCGGCACTGAGAGATCAAGTATTGGCGAAAGAGGAAGGCATCTTTTTCGTTGATCAGCTTTCTAACCCGGCCAATCCGGCAGTCCATGAATCAACGACCGGTCCGGAAATCTGGGAAGATACCAATGGTAACGTTGATATTCTGGTGGCAAGTGTAGGTACCGGCGGAACCGTTTCAGGAACCGGTGAGTATCTGAAGTCTAAAAATCCGGACTTGTATGTAGTGGCATTGCAGCCAGGTAAAAATTCATTGCCAAGCCCTGAAAACCCGGCACCGGAAGAGATTATGGGTGTGCACCCATTTGCCGGAGTGCCGAGAGAAATGGTACCGGAGATCATGGATATGGACATTTATGATGAACGCTATGATGTGGAGACGCCGGATGCGTACCGTGTGACACGTGAAGTTGCCAAAACAGATGGGATTCTGGTTGGAACATCATCCGGTGCAGCAATCTTTGCGGCAACGGAGATAGCCAAACGACCGGAAAATGCCGGCAAAAATATTGTTGTTATCCTGCCGGATACGGGACTTCGTTATCTGTCTACGAATTTGTTTAATGAGGATTTTGAGGTATAGACAGGAAACCAAGCAGCAACGCAAATTGGCAGATCATAAGGCTGGAGGAACAGCATGGGAAAATATTTGATCGCAGTTGCTACTTCAGATGGGGTGCATGTCGACACACCTTTTGGAGAAGCAGAGCGTTTTGAAGTATACGAAATTACAAAGGATGCATATTGCAAACTGGAAGAGAGAACGGTAGTGCAGCATGATGAAGGTGTCCTGAAAGACGGACAGGACGCAGATCTGCGATCACAGGCCAATGACACAGAGCGTTGCGGTTGTGATGCCGGTGGTCATTCCTGTGAAGGCAGTAATGACCGTGTAGAGTGTGTCACGGACTGTACCTTTGTCGTATGCAGCAAGATTGGTTTTCATATGCAGAAGCTGCTTGCAAAGCATGCTGTAACTGCGTTTGACGTGGAGTGCACTATTGATGAAGCTCTTCGCAAAATAGGGTGTTATTTAGCAAGACAAAGAAAGGCTTGGTGACGAATATGAAAATATCCACAAAAGGACGATATGCGATCAAGCTAATGCTCGATCTGGCGCTTTACAGCAAGGGGCAGCCGGTAAAGATCAAGGAAATCGCAAAAAGACAGGGGATTTCTGAAAAATATCTGGAGCAGATCGTGGCGACGCTCAATAAAGCTGCCCTTGTGAAAAGCATTCGCGGTTCTCACGGTGGGTATATGTTGAGTGAGCCGCCGAGAAATTATACTGTGGGACGCATTCTGCGTACTATGGAGGGAAATCTATCCCCGACAGACTGTGTTGGTGCCAATGGTTGGCCTTGTGAAAATAAGGCAACCTGTGTCAGCTTGATCATTTGGCAGAAATTAGACGAGGCGATCAATGGTGTGTTAGAGGGCATGACTCTGGAAGATTTGGTGGAATGGCAGCAAAATCTATGGACGGATCAATATGTGATCTAGCAGCAAAATCTATGGACGGATCAATATGTGATCTGGCAGCAAAATCTATGGACAGATCAATATGTGATCTGGAAGATCAGATCATCAATAACAACAAATCGTAAATCATTGACGCATTGCGAGAAAGGAATGAAAGATTGTTATGGCGAAAAAGCAGTATTCCGGTGTGAGAGAAAGTAAACCGGGCAGAATTAATGATTTAGGAACGACGGGAAAAGAAGTCGAGGAGCAGTTTCGAAAAGGCTGTTTGAAAAAAGCAGACCGAACGTTTGCGCAGGGATTGCAGTGCCAGCAGATCAATAGTATGGCGGCATTGATGTCTTTGGAAGACTCTGTATTTATTTCGCACTCCCCGCAGGGATGTGTTGGCTGTTCGATCATGGCAGTGGATATGTTCCGTGTCGGTCAGGCGCACCGCGGCATTAAAAATATCCGCAATCCACGCATTATCGTATCAAATGTGGATCAGAAAAGCGTTGTGTTTGGCGGCGAACAGAAACTTCGCGAGGCAGTGAAAAAGGCAGTGGAACGTTATCATCCGAAGCTTGCCTTTATCTATGCTTCCTGTGCCTCCGGTATTATTGGAGATGATATCGATGCGATCGCATATGATCTGCAGGAAGAGTATCCGGACACCGTTCTGGTGCCGATCCATTGTGAGGGCTTTAAGTCCAAGATCTGTGCTTCCGGTTTTGACGCAGCATTTTTAGCGATCAATAAGTATATTCTCAAGAAAGAGAGTGTGCCGAAAGAAAAAGGATTAGTAAATCTGTTTGCGCCGACAACGGTTAGCTATGCTGATCAGAAAGAGATGGAGCGTATGCTGCACAATATTGGCGTGGAGGTAAATTACATACCATTTTATAGTTCTCTGGAGAAGATCAAGCGCATTCCGGCAGCCGAGGCATCTACTTCGATCTGTAAAGTGTTTGCAGATGAATTTATGAAAACATTATGGGAAGATTATGAGATCCCATATTCGCATACGGTGATGCCGATCGGTATACGTAATACCGAAAAATGGTACCGCGGTATTGCAAAAGTGCTGGGCAAGGAAAAGGAAGTCGAAGAGATCATTGCGAAAGAGCGAGAGCGTATCATGCCGCTTGTTCAGAAACTTCGTGACAGACTGCAAGGTAAGCGTGTATTTATCTGTGGCGGTACCGGGCGATCTTTTGCGGCAGCAGCTTTGATCGATGATTTTGGCATGGAATTGGTGGGATTAGAGACACCAACCTATGATGAAGATGCACAGACAGATATCGAATATCTCAATGGCATTCATAAAGACTTCGTCGTTGATATTGCCAATATGCAGCCATTCGAGCAGGTCAATCTTGTGAATAAATTAAAACCGGATGCTTTTATTGGTGTTCCGGACTGGGCGGCTAAGCTTGGCATTCCGACTACACATGTATTGGACGGTAAGCGTCCGACGATGGGATATGACGGTCTGATCTATCTTGGCAACAAAATTGCAGATCAGCTGCAAAATCCGGGATTTAATGTAAAGTTAGCACAACATAGTAAATTACCATATAAGGATTCGTGGTATGAGCAGGATGCATTTAAGTATATCAAGAAATAAAGAAAGGCAGGAAAAGATATGTCACAGGTTACAGAAAATCCAAAGGGCGGCTGTGTTTTAGCAGGCATTAATTCTGTATTAGGAGCGATCGACCGTGTGTGTCCGATCTATCATTCAGGACCGGGCTGCTGTATGCAGACTACAGCAGCAGATCAAGGGCAGTCCGGACACAAATCTTCTCGTTTTGTGTCATCTGTATCACTGCCTTCTACCAATATGTTGGAAAAAGAAGTTGTTTTTGGCGGTACTGAAAAACTGCGCACAACTGTTCAGGGGGCTATTGATATTATTGATGCGGATGCATATTTCGTATTGACGGGATGTACCGCAGGAATTATCGGTGATGACATTGTCAGCGTTACAGAAGAATTTCAAGATAAGGGGTATTCCGTATATCCGATCGAGACGCCGGGCTTTGTCGGAGACAGCAATCTCGGCTATGAAACGGTTTGGACGACGATGATCAATCAGGTGATAGAAGAAGATGTGCCGAAAGATGATAAATTGGTTAATATTTTCGGGATCATCCCGTATCATGATCCGTTTTGGAGCGGTGCGCTTGAGGAGATCGATCGTATTTTATCTGCGTTAGGTCTTAAGGTAAATACGTTCTTTACCAAGCATCAGGGTATTGAAACGATCCGCAAATGTTCCGGTGCAGCACTAAACATCATCATCAATCCATGGCTGTTTAAGGGACCGGCCAAAAAGATGGAACAAAAATTTGGTATTCCAAGCATCCGCGTTCCGGGCTTATTTGTCGGGGCAACCGACACGACAAAATTTGTCAGACAGGTAGCAGAGGCAATGCACTTGGATCAAGAGATCGTGGATAAAGTGATCGCTGCGGAAGAAGAATATGTTTATGATTATTTAGCGCAGTCTGTCGGAGGGGTTAGCTGGAAGCGTTTTGCGGTTGTGGCAGATGCTAACAACGCTGTGGGTATCACCAGATATCTGGCAAATGATTTTAGTTTTACGCCGGTGCTTGTCATCGTGTCAGAACCACTGTTCCGTCAAGAGGATAAGGATCGCATTGTGGCACAGATTGAGGATTTGGAATATGCGAAACCGCCAAAGGTGATCTTTGCATCCGATCAGTATGAGATCAATCAGGCACTGCGGGAAGAGGAAGAAGAGATCACGCTGTTGATCGGCAGCAGCAATGAACGTGAGGTGGCATTGGAAAAGGATATTCAATTTATTCTGGCAGCCTTTCCGATGAATGAACGTTTGGTGTTTAACCGTACGTATGCAGGTTATCGGGGCAGCCTGACATTCACAGAGGATCTGTACGACAATCTGTAATTCTGTTTTTTGATGAAGAAGGAGTTTGATCTTCTGAAAAAGAAATTTTCTCAATCAGAAAAGAAGATAGTTGACAAATCCTACAAAAGGAGTATACTATTGTTAATTTCATAATAATAAACCGTTGAAGCGGAGATAAAAATGAAAGAGGCGCTTACAGAGAGCGGGGATGCTGAGAAACCGCAGAGAGCTGTTCATTAAATGGACCGCAGAGGGCATGGTCAAAAGCTGGTGATCCGGCTGAGTATTCCATGACGTAAGGCATGCGTCAGTTGCCGGGAATATGTTGGTATTTCGCAAAGAGCGTGAGGTTTCACGAAACAAGGTGGCACCGCGGGTAAAAGATTAACCGTCCTTGTTTAGCATTTATATGCTAAACAAGGACTTTTTTTGTTTTATATATGCAAAAAATGCTCCGCTATTAAGAAACTCTTTGCTTGAAACGAAGGAGGTTTTTATGACAACACTGGAACAGGCAAAACAGATGGCAGATGGCTACAAAGTTGTGCCGATCAGCCGGGAGATCCTTTCGGATACCGTGACACCGATGGAAGTGTTACGCATCCTAAAAGGCGTGAGCAAACATTGCTACATGTTAGAAAGCGTAGAAAATCAGGAAGTATGGGGAAGATACACATTTTTGGGATATGATCCGAAATTAGAGATCACCTGTATGAACGGTGAAATGTGTATACGTGAAAGTGGGAGCGAAGAAGGAGCAAAAGAGCCGGTAGCTCATCCGGGAGCAAAGATCAAAGAGATCTTGAAAGAATACACCAGTCCAAAAGTAAAAGATCTTCCAAGCTTTACCGGAGGATTGGTCGGATACTTTTCTTATGATTATGTTAAGTACAGCGAACCAAAGCTTAATTTGGACGCCGACGATCAGGAAGGGTTTAAGGATGTCGACCTTATGTTGTTTGACAAGGTGATCGCTTTTGATAATCTTCGTCAAAAGATATACATCATCGCCAATGCAAGGACAGAGAATCTGGAACAGGAATATGACAGATGTCTCGCAGAAATTGAAGAGATCGTGGATCTTATAGAGCATGGCACACCGGCACAGATCACGCCGGGGAAGATCACATCAGAGTTTCGCCCACTCTTTTCGGAGCAGGAATATTGCGCGATGGTTGAGAAAGCGAAGCATTATATTTACGAGGGAGATATTTTTCAGGTAGTGCTTTCCAATCGTTTGGAAGCCGATTATGAGGGAAGTTTGTTCAATGCGTATCGTATGCTGCGCACGATCAATCCATCCCCATATATGTTTTATTTTAGCAGCGATGACATTGAAGTGGCGGGTGCTTCGCCAGAGACGTTAGTGAAACTGGAAGATGGCGTGCTGCATACATTTCCGCTTGCCGGAACAAGACCCCGCGGCAAAGATGCCGCAGAAGATGAGCGACTTAAAACAGAGCTGCTTGGTGATGAAAAAGAGCGCGCGGAGCACAATATGCTGGTAGATCTGGGAAGAAATGATCTGGGAAAGATCAGCCGGTTTGGCACCGTCAAGGTAGAAAAATATATGTCCATTGAGCGGTATTCCCATGTAATGCACATTGGCTCTACTGTGGCAGGACAGATCCGGGAGGATCGCTGCAACCTGGATGCGGTAGATGCCGTGCTTCCGGCAGGAACCCTTTCCGGAGCACCGAAGTTCCGTGCCTGCCAGATCATTCAGGAACTGGAACAGAACAAGAGAGGAATTTACGGCGGAGCCATTGGATACGTGGATTTCACAGGAAACCTGGATGTGTGCATTGCGATTCGCCTGGTTTACAAAAAGAAGGATGAGATCTGTATCCGTTCCGGAGCCGGGATCGTGGCAGACAGCGTACCGGAAAAAGAATTTGAAGAGTGCCAGAATAAGGCAAGAGCAGTGGTAAGGGCCATCAGCCAGGCAGAGGAGGGATTAGAATGATTTTACTGATTGATAACTACGACAGC
>ENA-ORMN01004410-ORMN01004410.1-human-gut-metagenome-genome-assembly--contig:-NODE-4410-length-10167-cov-10.860957_pt1 | contig 10167 bp, 10 predicted proteins | sample MGYA00242102_ERZ508993 | MGnify/ENA primary metagenome ERZ508993 (study PRJEB26280, sample SAMEA2338770) | human gut metagenome | biome: human gut; feature: human-associated habitat; material: faeces... | reverse complement strand
CGGCAAGTGGTTCCGGGGCAAGCGCATCCCCAACCCCAACACCCACGGCACCGGCTGCACCCTGTCCAGCGCCATCGCCGCCAACCTGGCCAAGGGCTATGACCTGGACCGGTCCGTGGAGCGGGCCAAGGCGTATATCTCCGGGGCGCTGGCCGCCATGCTGGACCTGGGCCGCGGCTCCGGCCCCATGAACCACATGTTTGACCTGAAGGGAGGCTTTGCGGAATGAAAAAGACCTCCACCTTTCAGAACGCCCTGATCTGGTTCGGGGCAGGCGTATCCCTGGCGGAGATCCTCACCGGCACGGCCTTCGCCCCTCTGGGCATGGGCAAGGGCCTGCTGGCCATCCTCATCGGCCACGTCATCGGCTGCGGCATGATGCTGCTGGCAGGCCTCATCGGCGGCCGCACCGGCCGCAGCGCCATGGAGACCGTGAAAATGAGCTTCGGCCAGAAGGGCGGCCTGCTGTTCGCCCTGCTGAACGTGCTGCAATTGGTGGGCTGGACCGCCATCATGATCTATGACGGCGCCCTGGCCATCGGCGGCATTTTCGATGTTGGCCGCTGGGTGTGGTGCCTGGTCATCGGCGGGCTCATCATCCTGTGGATCGTGGTGGGCATCACCGACCTGGGCTGGATCAACAAGATCACCATGGCCGCCCTGTTTGTGCTGACCCTGGTGCTGTGCAAGGTGATCTTCTTCTCCGGCAGCGCCATGGCCGCCCCCAGCGGTGAGGGCCTGACCTTCGGCGCGGCGGTGGAGCTGGCGGTGGCCATGCCCCTGTCCTGGCTGCCCCTGATCAGCGACTATACCCGCCAGGCCCAGAAGCCCGTCCGGGCCACCGTGGCCAGCGTGGTTACCTATGGCCTGGTGTCCTGCTGGATGTACGTCATCGGCATGGGCGCGGCCATCTTCACCGGCGAGTATGACATCGCCGTCATCATGGTGAAGGCCGGTCTGGGCATCGCCGCCCTGGTGATCCTGGTGTTCTCCACCGTCACCACCACCTTCCTGGACGCCTGGTCCGCCGGCATCTCCGCCGAGTCCCTGTCCGGGAAGCTCAGCGGCAAAACCGTGGCCATCGTCACCACCCTGGTGGGCGTGGCCGGGGCCATCCTGTTCCCCATGGACGATATCACCAACTTCCTGTACCTGATCGGCTCCGTGTTCGCCCCCATGATCGCCGTCCAGATCGCCGACCACTTCCTTCTGCGCCGGGACCGCTTCGCCGTGGCCGCCGACGCCCGGAACCTGGTGATCTGGCTGATCGGCTTCGTGGCCTATCGCCTGCTGATGGGTGTGGACACCCCCGTGGGCTATACCCTGCCGGACATGGCTCTCACCGTTGTGCTGTGCGTCATCGCGGAGAAGCTGAAGCCCTCCGTGAAGCAGTCATAACACCCTTTTCCCCCAGCGCAAACGCAGGAGACGCCGCCCGGATGGGCGGCGTCTCCTGCTTTTGTCAGCTCATCAAAGAAGCCTCGCAGAGTTTGCCGCCTGTAGGCGGCAAATCGAATGGAATCATTTTCGTCCGGGGCGTGTACCTGGACGAAAATACTTCTCAGTCTGCAAGTCTTTTGTTCCAAAAGGGCAACACCCTTTTGGAACAGTTTCAGGAGACGCCGCCCGGGTGGGCGGCGTCTCCTGCGTTTTTCTATCAATAGTTCTCCGCGTGAATCTCGAAATAGCTCTGGGGATGGTTACAGGTGGGGCAGACCTCCGGGGCCTTCTCCCCTACCACGATGTGGCCGCAGTTGCGGCACTCCCACACCTTCACCTGGCTCTTGGCAAACACCTCCGCCATCTCCACGTTGCGCAGCAGCGCCCGATAGCGCTCCTCATGGTGCTTCTCAACGGCCCCCACCAGGCGGAACCGCTGGGCCAGCTCATGGAAGCCCTCCTCATCGGCGGTCCTGGCAAAGCCCTCATACATGTCCGTCCACTCATAGTTTTCACCCTCGGCGGCGGACAGCAGGTTCTCGGCGGTGGAGCCGATGCCCTCCAGCTCCTTGAACCACAGCTTGGCGTGCTCCTTCTCGTTTTCCGCCGTTTTCAGAAACAGCGCCGCGATCTGCTCAAAGCCGTCCTTTTTAGCCTTGGAGGCGAAGTAGGTGTACTTGTTCCGGGCCTCGGATTCCCCGGCAAAGGCCGCCATCAGGTTCTTCTCCGTCTGGGTCCCGGCGTATTTGGTGGTTTTGTTCATATTTGTTTCCTTCCCTTTCGTTTTGCTCTTCTTATTATATGGATGTTTTCCCGCCGCATTCCGGGCACACGCCCCGAAACAGCAGGTCGTATCCGCTGACCGCGAAGCCGTGGGTATCCCCCAGCAGCTTCTCCAGCTGCGGCGGCTGCCGCAGCTCCACGTCGAAAACCCGGCCGCAGCGCAGGCATCCGGCGTGATAGTGGGCGTCGCACCGGTAATCGAAGTGATCCGCCCCGTCTGTGGTGTTGATTTTCAGCAGCAGGCCGCTTTCCGCCAGCTGCCGCAGATTGCGGTAAACCGTGGCCCGGCTGACGCTGGGGTGCTCCGCCGCCATCTGCCGGTATATCTCCTCCGCCGTGGGGTGCGAATACAGTCTCCGCACCGCCTCCAGTGTCATGGCCCGCTGGACCGTGTTTCGGTAGATCATTTTCTCACCTCTTAATAGGATTATATATCAATTAAGATGGATTATCAACAACCATTTTAGCCGGTGCACCCGTCATAGAGGTGTGGGCTCTCCCCGGCCCGCTGAGGGCAGCGGGCCCTACGGACTTGGCTCTCCCTCTGGGAGAACTGTCACTGAAGGTGACTGAGAGGGTCTGCAAGCGCTCCGGCGATTCTTTGCCCACCGCGATAAGGAGCAATCTCCTTGCCGTGTCATTGCGAGGAGGCCCGCAGGGCCGACGTGGCAATCCGTATCCTTATCCCCCGGCCCGCTGAGGGCAGCGGGCCCTACAGGGCGCTTCGGTGATTTCTCTGTGGCGCAGGCCGAGCTCCTATTGGTCACGTCTGCCCTCTTTGCCGCACAATTCGCCAGATATACCCGATATAGAGCAAAAAAGGAGAGGCACTTAGATGGGTGTTCATAAAACAGTCAATGGAGCGTATCGATACAGATACGCTCCATTTCTCATATCAACATACTATGTAATGGGGTGCAGCCCCTTGGCTCTCCCTTTGGGAGAGCTGTCACCGTAGGTGACTGAGAGGGTCTTGCAGCCTTTTTCGAATGATAAGATCAATTTGTGTGCACACACCACGAAAATCCCTGTCGATATCCCGGTTGGAGAATCGCAGAATCTCCAACCCAAGAGACATCAGGAATTGAGAACGTTCCGCATCATAAGCAAGCCCCTGAGGTTCATAATGCTGAGAGCCATCCAATTCAATGACCAGTCTGGCCGAAGCACAGTAAAAGTCCACGATGAATCTGCCGATAATCCGCTGTTTATAAATTTTTACTGGATATTTGTGGAGAAAAAGGTACCAGAGCTTACGCTCATGGGGTGTCATCTCCCTGCGAAGCCGTCGGGCATTTTCTAATTGGGTGTTGTCTTTTAGTATGGTCATTGGTTACCCTCTCCGTCCTCGCTGCGCTCGGCCACCTCTCCCAATGGGAGAGGCAAGATGTTTTCACGGGTACTTCTACCCTTCAGGCACTCGCTGCGCTCGGCCACCTCTCCCAATGGGAGAGGCAAGGTATGCTCGCACGGTACACCGAAAGCTTTATAGAAGTGCGGCCTTTATCAGTTAGGCAATTTGGAGTTTACTGCTCGATACGGTAGTATTTGAATGTTTCATCTTCTCCGACAAAGCAAAAGCCCGCCTTCTTCTTGCTTTGTTTAATTCTATCATGTGGCTTTAATATATACAATAGCATTCCCGGCATACATTACTGGCGGGAATGAAACTGTCTTATGGCCACCCGCGCTATGCAGGGGATGTTTATTTTTATATTCGCTCCGCTATATTCTTTGCGCAACGGCTTCGATTATTTTATCCGCAATGTTCACGCCCGTTGCCGCGCTTATGCCGGCAAAGTGCGCGTTTGAATTGACCTCGCAAACGGTCATTTCACCGTTTTCGCCAAACAATAGATCCACCCCTGCAAACGTGCAGCCGAGTAGCTGCGCGGTTTTCACGGCAAGCGCCGCCTGCGCTTCGCTCAGCGTGTATGCATCCGCCTTGCCGCCCTGCGCAACGTTTGCGCGGAAGTCTCCGGATTCGTTGTGCCTTAGCATCGCCGCGGCAACCTTATCGCCCACGATATACGCCCGTATGTCCCGCGCAAAGCTTGATGCTATATACTGCTGCGCAATTGCCGCGCCGCCTGCCGTTTTCATAAGCGCGGCTTTGGCTTCCTCCATATTGCCGGCAAGGTATACGCCCGCGCCGAAGGAGCCGAAGCATTGCTTTATAACGAACGGGAAGCCAAGATAAGCAGCAATTTTTTCAAGAAATGTACAGTCCGTGTACCCAACGCGCGGGAACGTGAGCGGTATAAGCACGGTTTTGGGCTGCGGCACGCGGTTCATAAGCGCTATATGCGTAAGGGATTTATCATCGCAAAGTTCTATCGCGCCTGCGCTGTTGAACAGCTTCATTCCCGCCGCCTCAAGCGTTTTCGCAAGGCGCACGTCCTTATCCCAGAATATTGCAAAGGGCGGCAGAGCCTCGTTAGCAACGGTTTTGCCGGATGCAATGTCGCACATCAGCTCTATGTTCGTTTTCAGTTCAAGCTGAAGCCCGGCTTTGTCCGCGCTTTGCTTCAGCGCGGAATAAAGGGAGAAGAACTTCTCCTCCCTAAGAAAGCCGTTTATTATAATATAGCCCTTGTTTTGCTGCATAGTGCGCCTATCTCTGCTTTGCCTTGGCCTGATCGACCTTTATTATGCCGTCCCTGAATGCCTCAAGCAGCTTCATAAGGTCGTCTATGCGGGACTGTATCTCCTCCCCCGTGTCTATATCGGCAACCATAACGCGGTGGGAAAGTTCGTCCACGTTGAAAGTATGGCTCGTTATGTCGCGCCCGTTTTTCACGGCGTCCTCAATGCTTGTGAACGGTTCGTGCGCGGCAAGCCGCATGCCCAGCGAATTGAAAAACATTGTGTATCCCGCTATGCCGGTTTGGCTTTGGTACGCGCGGCAGAAGCCGCCGTCTATAACAACCAGCCTGCCGTGGCCCTTCAGCGGGCTTTCGCCTTCCTTTGCCTTAACGGGGACGTGGCCGTTTACTATGCGGCTCCACGGCTTATCGCAGCCGAAGGAGTGCAGTATCTTTCGGCAGAACTCCTCTTCGTCCGTATAGCTGTAATAATGGTTTTTGGGTTCCTTCCATGTTGCCTTGTCCTCAATAAGCGCGCGCTCAAACGTGGCAATATGGTCGCGGCCGAACACGGGCGAATTTCTTCCGCACCAAAGGTACCAAAGATAGTCGCGCCCTTCCTCGCGTTCCTCGCTGCCCTCCGGCGCAAGCAAGCCCTGCCGCGCGAGGCGGTCGGCATAATCAAAATACGCCTTGCCGGAAAGCGTTACGGCCTTGCCGACTTCAAATTCCATGAAGCTGCCGTCCCTGTTGCAGGGCACGCACCCATGGAAAAGCAGATTGCCGTTGCGCTTTAAGTACAATGAACCCGCGGAGCAGAGGAAACGCGCGTGCGCCTGAAGCTTTTCGCTGTGCATGAATGCGGCGCAAAGCTGCTCCATCAGCGCGGCCTCCTCCTCGCTCAGCTTGGTGGGATCGTTGGGGTAAACGGTGGGGAAGTCCGTATCGCGCAGGGGATAATCCGTGCCATCTATATTTATTGTGCCCGCGCCCCAGTTGACGCGGCTCATCATGTCCCTATCCTCCATGCCGTATTCCCTGCGGCGGTGCACAAGCTGGCCCTCAAGCTTATACATAATTACGCTTATGGCCTTGTGCATGCGGGAATAAAGTTCCGTATCGCGCGGCTTAAAAGGCTCCTCCGGCAGCTTCCTCGGGGCGAAAACATGCGCGTCGCCATAGCGCTCGGTAGAGAACACGGCAAGCGGCAAAAGATTTATGCCGTATGAATTTTCCAGCATGTCAAGATTATCATACTGCACGCAGTTTTTTACCGCCGTTGCAACGCACACGGGGCTGCCCGCCGCCGCGCCCATCCAAAGCACATCGTGATTGCCCCACTGCACGTCCACATGATGGTGCGTCATAAGATGGTCGAGTATAACGTCCGCATGGGGTCCGCGGTCGAATATGTCGCCAACGATATGCAATTCGTCAACGGTCATGCGCTTTATAAGCGTGGCCATTTCTTCTATCATGGTATCCGCGCTGCCTGTATCGACTATTGCGCGGATTATATGGTCATAATAGCGCTCCTTGTTGGGCGTGCCGCCGGTATTGAGCATTTCCTCCATTATGTAGGCATACTCCCTTGGCAGCGCCTTCCTTACCTTTGAGCGGGAATACTTGGTTGTACACTGACGGCATACGGAAATGAGCCGCTTGAGCGTTACCCTGTACCAATCCTCCATGTCTGTTTCGGCGCGTTTGACTTCCCTCAGCTTTTCCTTGGGGTAATATATCAGCGCCGCCAGGCTGCGCCTTTCGCTCAGGGTAAGGCTGTCCCCCAGCGCGCTTTGTATCTTTTCCGCCACAGCGCCGGAGCCGTTATTCAATATATGCAGGAACGCTTCATGCTCGCCGTGTATATCGCTCATGAAATGCTCCGTGCCCTTGGGCAGATTGAGTATTGCTGTAAGATTGATTATTTCGGCGCTTGCCGCCTGCACCGTTGGGTATTCGCGCGCCATCTGCTGAAGTAGTTTCAGTTCTCGCTCCGTCATAGCGTACCTCCGCATAATAATAAATATTTGTATTTATATTTGCCGCCGCGCCCCCTCTATGCCCTGCGCGGGGCAAAAAGCCAAATTCAATTACATATTGTCGGTATTTTTAACGCCGACGTAGGGCAGATTGCGGAAATGGCCCATGTAATCAAGGCCGTAACCTATAACGAATTCATTGGGTATTACGAAGCCCACATAGTCCGGCGAAATGGCACATTCGCGCCTTTCGGGCTTATCGAGCAGGCAGGCTATCCTAAGGCTTGCGGGCTGGCGGGTTTTCAATATGTTTGTCAGGTGGTTAAGGGTAAGGCCGCTGTCCATAATATCCTCAACTATAAGCACATGGCGGCCGGTTATAGAAAGATCCATATCCTTTGAAATGCGAACTATGCCGGAAGTGCGCGTGCCGTTGCCGTAGCTGGATATGGACATGAAGTCCATTTCAAGATTGCAGGTCATCTGGCGGGAAAGATCGGAAAAGAACTGCACTGCGCCCTTAAGTATGCAAAGGAGCACAACGTCCTTGCCCGCGTAGTCTTCGGATATCTGCGCGCCCATCTCCTTAACGCGCTGGCGGATCTGTTCTTCGCTTATCAATACGCGTGCTACGTCTTTTTCCATTTCGTTTATCATTGCTGCATTACCCCTTCTTTGGCCCGGTTCGGGTCAGTTTTATTTTTGTATGAATTCTATTTTAACAGCGTTTTTGCTGTTAACGTTCAGCTTTATGCTCTCCGCCGCGCCAAGCCCCGGCGCGAACAGCACATCCCTGCCGGAAGCTATCAGCGCAAAGTCCCGCTTCTCCCGCGGCAGCTTTGCGTCTATATACGCATCCTTCAGCTTTTTGCTGCCTGGGGCGTTTATTCTATGGAACCTGTCCCCCGCTCTCCTTTGCCGTATGAGCGTATCCGCTGGCAGCTTGTCCGCATCTATGCAGGCGGAGTATCTGTCGCGCGGCCTGTCCATCGCGGCGCAGGGCGTTACGCGGTATGTTCCCGCTTCGGTCTCCGTTTCGCCGTTCAGGCAAAGCGGCTGCTCCCATTCGCCCGTCTGCTTTATGTAATGCCCGAAGCATATCAGTTCATAGCTTGTCCATACGTCCGCGCCCGGTATTTCTATCCTTGCGCCGGTGCGCGCGGAAAGGAGCTTTATTATTGAATCTATATGCCCGCGCTCCGCGTCCGTAAGCGCGCCTATCTCGCTGAGCGCCGCGCGTATGCAGCGGCTTAAAATCGGCCGGGGCAGCTTATTCAGCGCCGCCCTGTCGAATCCGCCTTCCCGCCTTGCCGCGTTCAGTTCCCTTTCGGCTATTTGGCAAAGGTAGCTTTCATCTTCGCTGAGCATTTCGCCCATGGCGCAAAGGCTTTCCACAAGGCGCGGGTTAAAGTCCCGCTTAAGGTAGGGTATTGTTTCAAGGCGCAGCTTGTTGCGCGTACCTTCGGCGATAAAGTTGGTTGCATCGGTGCAATAGGGAAGGTTTTCATTAGTAAGGTAGCTTTCTATCTCCGCCTTGCTCAGGCATAAAAGCGGCCTTATTATGTCCCCTCTCCTGGGCGCCATGCCGCAAAGCCCCCTCAGCCCGCTGCCGCGCACAAGGTGCAGCAGTATGCTTTCCGCTTGATCGTCCATATGGTGCGCCACGGCGATTTTATTCGCGCCGAAGAATGCCTTTGCTTCCTCCAGAAAGTCATAGCGCAGCATTCGCCCCGCCTGCTCGAGCGTTTCGCCCCGCTGCCGCGCAAGGCGCGGAATGTCCGCATAGCCGCCGTATACCCTTATTCCGTAAAAATCGCAGAAGTCATGCACAAATTCGGCGTCCTCATGCGCCGCCTCCCCGCGGATGCCGTGATTAAGGTGCGCCGCGCATATGGTGAAGCCCATTCGCGTGCAGAGCGATTTTAATATGTGCAGCAGGGCCACGCTGTCCCCACCGCCGCTTAAACCGATAAGCACCTTGTCGCCCGGAGAGATGAGTTCATGCTGCAAGATATATTGTTCTACCCGTTCACGCATAGCTGCTGCCTCCTTAACGACAAATTATACTACTATAAGTATACCTTTTACAGCGGCATTTGACAAGGGAGGCCGCGGAATCTATAATGATATAAAATAGATTTTTAGGAGAGACACATATATGAAGCTTGGTGTGGTGGGTCTGCCAAACGTTGGCAAAAGCACGCTGTTCAATGCAATAACCAAGGCCGGTGCGCAGGCGGCCAATTATCCTTTCTGCACGATAGAGCCAAACGTTGGCTCCGTCGCCGTGCCGGACGAGCGGCTGGACGTGCTGGCAGAAATGTACAATCCGGAAAAATATACGCCCACAACCATAGAATTTGTGGATATAGCCGGCCTTGTGCGCGGCGCATACAAGGGCGAGGGCCTTGGCAACAAGTTCCTTTCGCATATACGCGAGGTTGACGCAATAGTTCACGTTGTGCGCTGCTTTGAGGATGAAAACATAGTGCATGTTGATGGTTCCGTCGATCCGGCGCGAGACGTTGAAACAATAGGCATAGAGCTTATATTTGCCGACCTTGAAACGGTTGAAAAGCGCATAGACCGCACCCGCAAGGCCGCCAAGGGAGACAAGCAGCTTATGGGCGAGGTTGAACTGCTGGAGCGGGCGAAGGCGCACCTTGAAGCGGGCAAGCCCATACGCACCATGCAGGCGGACGAAAAGGAGAAGGAGATGCTCCGTGGCATGTTCCTTTTGACCACGAAGCCAGTTATTTACGCCGCCAATATTTCAGAAAACGACATCGGCAAGGCGGACAACGCGCTCGTGGACGCGCTGAAGAAGGCCGTGGCCCACGAAAACGCGGAGGTCATAACCATATGCGCGCAGGTGGAGGAGGAAATCGCCGAGCTTTCCCCCGAAGAAAAGCAGGCGTTTATTGAAGAACTGGGCATTGGCGAAAGCGGCCTTGATAAGCTGGTAAAGGCGTGCTACAAGCTGCTTGGGCTTATAAGCTACCTGACAGCGGGGCCTAAGGAAGTGCGCGCATGGACGATAGAGCGCGGCACAAAGGCGCCGCAGGCCGCAGGCAAGATTCATACGGACTTTGAGCGCGGCTTTATACGGGCGGAGGTTGTTCCGTTTGAAACGCTGAAAGAGCTTGGCAGCATGACCGCCTGCAAGGAAAAGGGCCTTATCCGCAGCGAAGGCAAGGATTACGTTATGCAGGATGGCGACGTGGTGGTATTCCGCTTCAATGTGTAAGCAATAAAAACAAAAGCTCCGGTCATCCGGAGTTTTTTTATGCCCAAAATCGGCTTCCTTTTTGCTGGTATTATTATACCATCAGTTGACAAGGACACACAAGGTTTTAGGGGCCAAATAGCACGGCATA
>ENA-ORMN01004400-ORMN01004400.1-human-gut-metagenome-genome-assembly--contig:-NODE-4400-length-10182-cov-4.846746_pt1 | contig 10182 bp, 7 predicted proteins | sample MGYA00242102_ERZ508993 | MGnify/ENA primary metagenome ERZ508993 (study PRJEB26280, sample SAMEA2338770) | human gut metagenome | biome: human gut; feature: human-associated habitat; material: faeces... | reverse complement strand
ATGGGTGACGATTGGCGCTCCCGAAACATACTATGCGATTGGCATACATACAATCGGCTTCATCTCCTTGACCGTGGACAACGACAACTTCGAGCTTATCAGAGGTGGATACAACACGGTCAGATTTACCGTTTGGAACGCTCCCGATTCTTTCTATGCCGGAATCCAAGATGTGTTTTCCTTTTCCGGAAAAACCGAACTTGCAATCACAACAAAAATCGCTAATGGCACGTTGAAAAAAGGCGACCAGCTTTTAGTCAATGAAATCGGTAAGATAATCACAGTGAATAAAATCGAAAAGGGCACAGGCACGTCGGCGACAGAGGTTGAAACGGCAACCGCAGGTGAAGAAGTAGGCTTGCTTATCGAAGGCGCAACGAAGGATGAACTTCTTCGCGGATATATGCTGTCTAAGCCCGATACGATTATCGGTTATAGCAAGGTCACGGTAACAATAAGAGTGTTCACAAAAGACGAGGGTGGTCAACACACCCCAATTCAGACGGGAATTAAACCGAATGTTGCCTTTGCCGACACGTTTGGTTATGTAGTCGGAAAAGTCATGTTCCCGGAAGGCACGACGCTCCTTTCAAGCGGTGAAATGCTTGAAGGCGTCACCATTGATTTCCAAGGCAAAAAAGTCCCCGCATTTGTCGGTCGCAGATTCACGCTTAGAAGTGGCGGAAAAACTATTGCCGAATGTATCGTCACCGCAGTTCCTCATGCGACAAGAGTCAGGAGCGGTTTTATGTTAAACGTCCCCGGCACCAACGTCATCGAGCCTATCGAACTTGGCGATAAAACGTTTGCGGTCAACCTGAGCAGAAGTGATCTCGGCAAAATCCTTAAAAACGCCAACGCCACCGATGAAATCGAATTAAAATTTATAAATGGCGGAAAGGACATCGCAAAATACACTCGCACTCCCGGCACAGGAGAGGGGGTATACAATGAAGTTGGCGGAAAAATAGTCGGTTCATATCTCATTGTCGAGTTTTATGGAAGTGCCGGATATGGTCTAACCAATCATGAACACCAATGGATTTTCACGGGCGAGGATATATATATCGGAATCGGTGCTTATACTAAGCCCGCTTCCGGTTCGGGAACCTAAGCGTTGGTGTCGCCGCAATGGATATGACAAAATAACAAAAAAGTTATTATCTGATCAAAATTATGAATAAGCGGGCGTAAAAACCCGCTTATTCACAATAGAGGTGTTTTATGAAAAAGATCACAAAACTTATTGCGTTTGTTCTTGTTCTTGTTTTGGGCGTGATACTTGTCGCGTGCGGGAATAAGGGCGGCGGCGACAATACTGCGACCACCGTCAACGAACTGACCGCCGAAAGCGGTGAAAAAGAAGAAGTAAACGAACTGACCGCCGAGAGCGGCGTTTCGGCAAGCGGAACTTTTGAAAACGGCTCCGCACTGAAAGCCGAACTCCACGCCGCCGACAGTAAGCAAGGCAAAGCGGCAATTTCGGCAATCGACAAGCCTTACGACAGCGCAAGGGTTGCCGTTTTTGACATCACTCTCACAAAGGGCGGCGAAAAGGTGCAACCGGGCGGCAAGGTCAAAATCACCATGCCGAAACCGTTCGAGGCGGACGACTACATTACTTATCATGTTAAAGGAGATAACACAGTCGAGGAACTTGCAACCGCAGTCAGCGGTGACAAAATCTCTTTTGAAACGACAAGTTTTTCATACTTCGTGATCACGACAAACAAGGTTGCACACCGCACGAAACTCAACTACAAGGGCGTGTGGGCGCCGTCGTCAACGGGCGAGCCCGTTGACATAACGGAATATTTCAAAGATGCGTATATGATTGACAAGGAGGGCGACGCGTATAAGATGGCGGACGCCGTCGAAGAAGACACGGCTTTGAAACTTTGTTACAACCCCGACAATTATAAGTACGAAGCGCGCGCCAGGGATAAAATCGGTTATCTTTTCGCAAGAGGAAACGAAGACTGGGAGTTTTGCGCGGAGCTTCGCGCAGGCTCGCCGACAGGCCCCGCAATCGCGAAATGGCACGGCTACGAAATTTATGGTTATTACAGATACGAAGACTACGACGACTACAAAGACTTTATGTGGACGGAAAGTCATTTTCTGCAATTCATCGGCGAGGTTCACCCAAAACTTGAATACATAAAGTTTGCTTCCGTTAAAAACGTCGACGGCTATACGGACGAAAACGGCGGGTGGATTTCGGAAGAAGACGCCCTTGACGTTTACGTCGTGCGTACGCCGATAGGGACTTCGCAAAGATTGAACAGACAGCTGAGCGCAAACAAGTACGGAGTTATCAAAATTTCCGAAAGAGCCATAAACACCAGACAGTCAAGTATCGCGGGATATCCGCGCTACTGGTGGCGCTTCGATATCGACGAAGGGAAGCCCACGCACTGGCTGCTTATCAACGGCAACGTCAAGGCAACGGTGTTCAACGGGCGCGGTGAATTTGTCCAATCGGGATATGATATGAAATTGAAGTTCGATTACGACGAAAAACTCGATACCGGATTCTCCGAAAGCAAGTGCAACAGATATTTTATTCTGCTGGAAGAAAACGGCGTCGAAAACCCGGATTGTAAAATGGACTTACAGTTTTTACAAAACCCGTAAAATATTGTTACGACAAACTAACACCATTAAATAAGGTTTTAAGGTCGCAATAGCGACACGGAACATATCCCCCACAAAAATTAAAAGGAGATACGATTATGACACACAACAAGGCGAACAAATCAAAGATGTTAGCTCTTATACTCGGTCTTACGATGTGCCTTGCGCTTATGCTCGGCATATCAATGGCAAGCACTCTTGTCGCGCGGGCAGATGACGGCGGAAAAACTACAATCGAAAACGTCGGAGTTTCTTTTAACAAAACGAAAATAGGCGACAAGCTTACTTCGATGTTTCAATTCGAGGATGAGGCGACAAAAACGCTCGTTGTTCCCGAAGGCGCAAACTATACGGCAAGAATTGAAGTAATATACGCCTACGGACACACCCGTCGCTTGTGGAGCGATGCGCCCGGTTATTTATGGAGCACAATTGAAAACTCCGAAATAACGAGAGATACGCCGTACGTTGTCAGAGTGGCGTTTGAGCCGAAAACGGGATATATTTTCGATGCGTCGAAAGAAGCCGAATATTTAAGCACGATGAACATTCCGGGGTTTGAAATCGGCAAAGGAAAAGATATAGAGGTCTGGACAACGAGTTTAGGAGAATATTATTTCCACGTCGATTTTGTCGTTACCAAAGGCATGAATCATATGTTCGGGTGGTCGTTGAATGCTTATCCGAAAATCGGCGAGCCGTTCAACAGTAGTTTATGCACTCCTTATACGGATACGGCTTTCTGGCTTGTCGGCGCACCCGCGCCCTACACGTTCGAAAAGAAAATCGCTCCTGTAGGGACTATCGTCGAAACGCAGAAATCAGAGATATTAAACACTTACGTTTGCAATTATCAGATTACTGCGGTGAACGCTATGGACGGCGGAACGATGTACATAACCGCAACGGCGGCGGACGGGCAGACGTGCGATATTCCTATATATGTATACAGCGTTTCCGGCGGACACGAGCATACCTGGGTTGAAGAAATCGAACCGATAGGAAACGACCACCACGGATATACGAAATGTACCGCGGAAGATTGCCCGGGCGTTGCGTGTCAGTTTGACAAAGGTTCGAGATATTCAACGCACGATTACGCTTACGGCTGTAACGTCGAATGCGGGACTTGCGGACACGTAAATCCCGAAGGAAAACACACTTATATCTGGCAATTCGACGTCGATGATACGGAATATCATATTTCAAAGTGTCGTTGCGGCGAAGTTGAAAAAGACGAAAACGGCAACCCCGTAAAAGAAAAACACCACGGCGGAAAATCGACGTGTTTTGCAGGTGCGGTATGTGAGGTCTGCAATGCCACGTATCAGAAGAAAATAGAACACGCATACACGTTTGCCACAAAATATTTCACCGAGGGAGAAGGACACTTCTTCTACTGCGTGTATTGCGGTACAGAAGATACAACCCATAGGCACATGGCAACAGGCGGTACGGCAACGTGTAATCGCCGTGCCGTATGTACTCACACAGAAAACGGAGTGGAATGCGGACATGAGTACGGCGATTATGTCAATCATACCTTCGCGAACGGAAAATGCACCGAATGCGGAGCGGATGAGTTCATTACAAAGCTTGATATAGAAGTGCCGTATTGGACGGTCGGAACACCCTACAAGGCTTTGGAGTTTCCCATCATAAAGGAGGGGAGAGTTTACTGTTGGCAAACTACCAACTATAATTCCTACCGCAAGAGCGGGGGCAGCATGGCAAATGAAACCGAGTTGACGAGTAATATCGTGCTTGTTTACAAATTTTATGCCCAGGCAAACTGCAAATTGCCGACAGATGCGCAAGATGTTCAGATTACGGTAAAAAACGGCGAATTGGTAAGTCAAAGCATTTCCGGCTCCACGCTGGTTGTATGCGTGTTGCTACGTTTTGATAATACCGTGCAGTCAATCGATCTCGACTTTGCCCAACCCTACATAGACAATCCTACAGCCGATTTGAACATCACCGAGAAAAACGGAATGAAGATAACGGTGGATTGGGTGAATGTTTCGTTGCAAAACAGATTCAACACGAACCAGCCTAACGCCATCGTCACCGTAACCGCGCCCCAGGGAAAACGTTTTCCGGAGCTTGTTTATCCTTTGTCGGATTGGCTTTGCGATATTAACATTACGGGAGGCGAATTATTACAGGGGGTATCGGGCACATTGAATGCTGACAAGACGGAAATTCGATTTGTCGTAATCGTTTCGACGCCGTTGCCTTGCCCGCATTCAAATGTCGTGCTGACAGATCAGGGGCAGCCGGAAACCTGTACGGTGCCCGGGCTGAAAGAACAGTACGACTGCAAAGGGTGTGCAAAAAAGTTTGTCGACGTTGAATGTACGACGCCGTGGACAATCGAGAATGCGATTATTCCCGCAGGACATAAATGTAACCGCATTGAACATACCAATGTTGCCCCCGGTAAGGACGGAAACATCGAGTATTACGAATGTCAGCGCGAGGAGTGCGGCAAACTCTTTACGGACGCCGCCTGCAGCAGTGAAATCACACGTGAACAAACCGTAATTCACGACTTTAAGACCGAATGGTCGTCAAACAAGGATAACCACTATCACGAGTGCAAAAACTGCGACACGAAAAAGGATATAGAAGCGCATGTGTTCGGCGAGTGGAAACAAGAGGTTGCGCCGACGGTTGATGACTACGGCGTTATGGCGCACAAAGACTGCACCGTATGCGCAAGGCATTTCGATAATGACGGAAACGAAATAAAAGACCTTAGAATTGCGAAAATCGGCACGCACAAGGTTATAGTAAACGGCGAAAGTAAATTCTATGCGCACGGCGAAAGCATAACCGTAACCGCAAACGATCCGGCAGAAGGCAAGGTGTTCAAAGGCTGGCAGGACGCAAGCGGAGAAATCGTAAGTGCCGAAAAGAGTTATACCTTTGAGGTAACGGACGAAAGAGTTCTTACCGCCGTGTATGGGGACAAAGCACCGAGCGGCGGCACGGCAGACGGCGAAAATACGGCTGACGACGAATTTACGGCTGACGACGAATTTATGGCTGACAGCGAAAATCCCCCCGTTCCCGACAAAAACGACGGGCTTTCGGGCGGGGCGATTGCGGGGATTGCGGTCGGTTCGGTAGCGGTTGCAGGACTTGGCGGATTTTCGGTCTTCTGGTTTGCAATCAGAAAAAAATCGTTTGCCGATTTAATCGCAGCAATCAAAGCATTGTTCGCCAAAAAGAAATAAAATAAACAAATAACAACGAGCCGTTCGCAGTCAAATGCGGACGGCTCTGATTCTAAAAGGCGATATTTTGATTTACAGGAGCGGATATGGCGAACGAAAACAACAAAATCAAACTGCTTCTTTTGTGGGACATTTTAACCGGTAAAATTTCAGACGAACGCTTTGATTTGTTGGCGAAAAAATACGAGGCGGAACAAACGGCGTTAAAGAGCGAAATCGTTGAGTTGAAAAAAGCGTCAGATCTTGTAAACGACGAAGAAAGCAATATTCGGGAGTTTCTGAAGGTTGTCAATAGTTATACGGAAATCGAAGAACTTACTCCCGAAATACTGAATAATTTTATCGACAGGATTTATATAGGCGAGAAGTATGCCGACGGAAGCGCTCACAAACAGGAAATCAGGATTATTTATAAATTTATCGGTGCGGAAAGTGCGCACGGGTATAAAGTAAAAGGCGGACGTGTAGCCGAAATCTTTTAACGGCTGCATATTCTCCCTGTCGTTTACTCATCCGATAGCGAAGATCAGCTTGAAAGTTACAAAGCGCAGGTGGCGTATTATACCGACGCAATAGCAAAAAATCCCCGGTGGAGATTCGTTGACATTTACGCAGACGAAGGCATTACGGGTGTAATGGCTAAAAAACGAACGAATTTTATGCGTATGATGCGCGATTGCGAAAAAGGGAAAATCGACCTTATCCTTACAAAGTCCGTTGCTCGTTTTGCGAGAAATACCGTTGACAGCTTGAATTATGTAAGACGACTGAAAGCAAAAGGAATAGGCGTATATTTTGAAGAACAAGCTCTTGATTCTCTTAAAACCGAAAACGAAATGGCATTAGGTTTGTATAGTGTCCTTGCCCAAGCGGAAAGCGAGAACATTAGTGCAAACGTGCGGTGGGGTATTCGTCAACGTATGCAGTCGGGGACATTTAAGTTTCGATATAATCTTCTCGGCTATCCGTCTGCCGGAAAGGTCACGAGATATGCGATAAAAAAAGATACCGTATTTGACCGGTCAATGTTGCGGGGTGAAATGGAAAAGCTGCCGGCGGGTTATGAGCTGAAAAGGATAGATGCGGATATTTACGATCAATGCCTGGCAGACCCGGCAACAAGGGATTTTGTCGCCGCTTTTGAGAGTAAGGAAAAATATCTGCGCTTGGGCAGAGGCATGGTCATTCTGAAAGGCGGAAAAATCGTATCGGGCGCTTCCTCCTATACACGGTATAAGGAGGGGATAGAGATTGAAGTCGATACGGTTGAACCGGAAAGAAGAAAGCATCTGGCAACGATAGCCTGTTCGGCGCTGATATTGAATTGCCTGGCGGAGGGCTTATACCCCAGCTGGGATGCGCAAAATATGAATTCTGTTCATCTGGCAGAGAAACTGGGTTATGAATTGGACCATGCGTATACGGCGTATGAGGTGGTATAAACGGCTTCCGACTTTGAAAGCGTGCCGGGGGAGCATGAGATTTGCTTTCAGGGACGGTTTTATTATAAAAACGGCAGACAGATATTCCGGAAGCAGGAGGGGACGAAATGGAAAACGAAGATAAAAAAGATGGTAATATAGTGTTACACGATCATACGCTGGAAACAGAGAGACTGTTATTGAGAAAATGGAACGATGCGGATGCGGAAAGCCTGTTTGAATATGCGAAAGATCCGGAGGTCGTACCGATTGCGGGATGGCCGCCGCACAGGTCGGTTGAAGAAAGCCTTGACGTCATCCGAAACGTATTCAATGGTGCGGAGTGCTATGCCGTTTGTGAAAAAGAGAACGGAAAAGCGATCGGTGCGATCGAGCTGATACTGAACGGGCATACCGACATGACGGAGCGGGATGATGAGTGCGAGTTGGGCTACTGGCTGGGCAAACCGTTCTGGGGCAGGGGGTATATACCGGAAGCCGCAAGAGAGATGATGCGTCATGGATTTGAAGATCTTGGCATGAATACGATATGGTGCGGATATTATGAAGGCAATCAGAAATCCAAAAGAGTACAGGAAAAGGTCGGATTTATCCGGACCGCCGCACCATGGGTGGCGATGGGATTGCTGGTGACAATTTTGACCGTTTGCGGTGTGGCAAGGAAGAAGAAAGGCAAAAAGGAGGACGGCAACTACGGCGTGACCGGTATGAGCCTTGGTATGTGCTTCGGCGTCCTCATCGGGACGGCGTTTGGGGACAGTATCGGCCTCGGTATCGGCATTTCCATTGGTGCGCTGGTCGGTCTTGTCATCGGAATGTGTATTCCGGGAAAGCCGGCGGATTCAGGAAAATGAAACAAAAGATTGTGATAGGGAGCTTCCGGTACGGCGCCGGGCCGGAACAAAAATCCGGGGGAACCCTACGAACTGAGACGAAAGAAAACGGGGTTGACATCTTCCGGTTGGTGGATGTATAATAGTATCCGGAAAACAAACAGGAGAAAAGAGAAAAATGGACGTGTTGTCAAACGAAAAATATCTGTTCCCGATCCTAGCGATCGTTGTATTGGTGATTTTCTATGTCATCTATTTTGCCAAAATGCTGGTTCAGCGCAGGCACGGTATTCAGACCCGTCAGATCGGGCGCAGGAAAGAAAAAAACATACACACGGTAGAGCTTCTTATGAGCTTTGCCACGCTCGGCGCACCGATCGTTCAGCTTTTGTCGATCGTGCTTGGCTGGAGCTATATGCCCTCCGGCGCACGTTTTACGGGATTTTGTACGGGAATGCTCGGCGATCTGATCTTTCTCGTTTCTGTCATCTGCATGAAAGACAGCTGGCGTGCGGGGATTCCCGATAAAGACAAGACCGAGCTTGTGACGGACGGTATCTACAAATTCAGCCGCAACCCTGCGTTTTTGGGCTTTGATTTTATGTATATCGGCGTGCTGTTGCTGTACTTCAACCCGTTGACGGCAGTCTTTTCGTTATTTGCCGTCGTTATGCTTCACCTGCAGATATTACAGGAAGAAAAATATCTGACGGCGACGTTCGGAGAGGGATATACGGAATATAAAAAACACACTTTCCGTTATCTTGGAAGAAAGTAAAAAATGTTCGGGCAAACCGCCACCGCCTGCCTTGTGGGGATTGGTAAATTTAAAAAGGAATGTCGTTCCATGGAGACATTCCTTTTTTGCGGAAAATTTTTTCGGCAAAAAACAAAATTATTTTATTTTTCTATTGCATTTTGGTGTATTTTGATATAAAATATTAGCAAATTTATATAGATGGGAGAAATATTATGGAGCCAAAAGTTTTAATTGTCGGAACAGATATAAATGCCTATTACATGGCAAGATGTTATCATGAAATTTATCATAAAAAAGTTGATTTGATTGGTAGAGTTGCTATGAGCTTTACTTCACTTAGCACTATTACTAATGTTAATATTATACCTAATTTAATCGAAGGAGACACTTTTGTTAATTCTTTAATTGAATATGCAGAAAAACAAAATTTAAATAAAGATGAAAAGATTTTGTTAATTGGAACTAATGACTGTTATGTTAGTCTTATTGCAGAAAATAAAGATGCTTTAAGCCAATATTATGTTTTCAATTATTCTTCAAAAAAGCTTATGGATACACTTTTGGTGAAAGAAACATTTTATGATGTATACAAAGATAGTGGACTTGATTTTCCATGCACATATATTTACCCTTGTGATGGTTCAGGTTCTATTGAAAGTGTAAAAGCACATTTTCAAAATTATCCTTTGATTATAAAGCCTAGTGATGGTGTTACTTATCACGAAATTGATGGACTAGCTAAGGTGTATAAACTATATGATGAGCAACAATTAGAAGATACTATTAAAAAGATCGAAAATGCAGGTTATAAAGGAAATTTAATCATTCAAGAGTTCATTCCTGGTGATGATACTGCACTACATGATTGTTTATTTTATTGTGGTAAAGATAAAAAAGCAAAACTTGCTACTTTTGCACAAATAGGACTTCAAGAACATACTCCTACTGGAATTGGAAATTGTACTGTACTTGTTAATGGTTATTCAGAATATGGTTATCCAGAAGAGTTAATTTACAAACTAAAAGACTTTTTGGAATCTATTGGATACCAAGGATTTGCTGAATTTGACTTAAAATATGATATACGTGATAAAAAGTATAAAGTTTTTGAGGTTAATCCAAGGCAGTCTAGAAGTGGTTATTACTTCTGTGCTTGTGGTCATAACTTAGTTAAATTGTTAATTGATGATTTGTTTTACAATAGCTTAGATAATAACAAATTTGAACTTGTAAAAAACAATGTAGTTTTAAGTTTTGTTCCTAAGTCA
>ENA-ORMN01004399-ORMN01004399.1-human-gut-metagenome-genome-assembly--contig:-NODE-4399-length-10187-cov-4.152685_pt1 | contig 10187 bp, 11 predicted proteins | sample MGYA00242102_ERZ508993 | MGnify/ENA primary metagenome ERZ508993 (study PRJEB26280, sample SAMEA2338770) | human gut metagenome | biome: human gut; feature: human-associated habitat; material: faeces... | reverse complement strand
TAGGTGGTGACTTAAACGATGCTCTTTAAACTTTCAATAAAAAATATACAAAAAAGTATTAAAGACTATGCCATCTATTTTCTAACTTTAGTTTTAGGTGTTGCTATATTTTATGTATTTAATTCAATAGAAAGCCAAACAGTAATGATGAAAGTATCTAATAATACTTTAGAAATAATAAATATTATGAATCAATTACTTTCATCAGTTAGTGTATTTATATCCTTTATATTAGGCTTTTTAATTATTTATGCATCTAGATTTTTAATAAAAAGAAGAAATAAAGAATTTGGTATATATTTAACACTTGGAATGAGTAAAAGAAAAATATCTTTAATACTATTTTTTGAAACACTTATAATAGGTATTTTATCTTTAGGTGTTGGACTTTTAATTGGATTTTTCTTATCAGAATTAATGAGTTTATTAGTCGCAAATTTATTTGAAGCAGATATGACTAATTTTAGATTTATATTTTCATCAAGTGCTGCACTTAAATGTTTAATATATTTTGGAATTATGTATTTAATTGTTATGATATTTAATACTATAAGTGTTAGTAAATGTAAACTTATTGATTTAATTAATTCAAGTAAAAAGACTGAAAAAGTAAAATTAAAGAATCCTATTCTTTGTGTGATTATATTTATAATCGCATGTGTTATGCTTATTTATTCATATTATTCTGTAACACATAATTTTAATAGTATAGGAGACAGCAATAAAATATATGTTTCTATTATATTAGGTGCATTATCCACATTTTTAATATTTTGGTCATTATCAGGTCTTATATTAAAAATAGTAATGAATATGAAAGGTTTATATTATAAAGGATTAAATAGTTTTACATTAAGACAAGTTAGTAGTAAGATTAATACAACTGTATTTTCAAGTACAATAATATGTTTAATGCTTTTTATAACAATATGTTTTTTATCAAGTTGTCTATCACTTAAAAATTCGCTTACTGGAAATATTGATAAGTTATCTCCTGTTGAAGTTGAATTTACTAAATTAAGAAATATAAAAGATGAAAATCTTAAAGATTATAATTTGGAAGATAAAGCATTATTAGATACAAAAGTTTCTATAAAAGAAACACTAAAAAACAATAATATAGATATAAATAATTTTAAAGATAATTTAACTGTATATTACTATAATACAAACTTAACTTTAAGAGACGCTTTAGGTAAAAGTGCAAGTACAACAGAAAAAACGTTTCCTTTTATACATTTTGATGAACAAGAACAAGTAATGAGCATAAGTGATTATAATAAGGTTGCAAAATTATATGGTAATAAAACATATACTCTAAAAGAAAATGAATATATTGTTATTGCAGATTATAATTCAATGATTAATATTAGAAATGTCGCATTAAAAGATAAAGAAAGTATTAATATAAATGGTATTAATTTAGTACCAAAGTATACAGAATGTAAATATGGATTTGTTGATATTGGTGCGCAACATTTAAATATAGGAATTATAGTTGTACCAGATAATGTATTAAAAGAAAATGCTATATCAACTGAAATTTTACTTGCTAATTTTAATAGTAAAAATAAAAATGAAAAAATTAAGATTAACAATGAACTTGCTAATTTAGAAGAAACACATTATAAAACACATGTGCTATCTTATAATACAAAACTTGATATGTTAGAATCATCAATAGGACTTGGAGCCCTTGTTACATTTATTGGTTTATATTTAGGAATAATATTCTTAATATCAAGTGCTGCAATACTTGCTTTAAAAGAATTATCTGAATCAACAGATAATAAGGAGAGATATAAAATGATTAGAAAATTAGGCGCAGATGAAAAAATGATCAATAAAGCACTATTTAATCAAATATTTATATTCTTTATGATTCCTTTATTGCTTGCTATAGTTCATTCAATATTTGGTATAAAATTTGCAAACAAAATACTTAGAACTATGGGTATTAGTGGTCTTACTTCATCAATTACTATGACATTTATATTTTTAGTTTTAATATATGGTGGATATTTCTTATTAACATATTTTGCTAGTAAGAATATTATAAGAGAAAGATAATATGAAAAAGTTTATAATAGTTATATTTGTTATAATTTGCACTATATTTTTAACTGGTTGTTCAAAAGATAGAGTAATAAAAACTTTTGATGATGCATGTAAAAATTTTGGCGATGAAATTCTTACTAAGGATAATGATTTAATAGGTAAAAGAAGTTTTGGTATAGATCATTATACTGGAACTTATGTATCTAGTTATGAAAATATAACTAAAAAAGAAAATAGAAATGACAATGAGGATAATAAGAACAATAAAGCTAGAAAAAATAAAGTATTAAAATTCATGAATGAACACAAATTTATAACTTCAATAAGCATAACATGTTTTGCGCTTATGATGATTGATTGTGTATTAGTATATAGTTTTGTTGAGCTACTGCAAAAGATGTAAAAACAGACGAAATACAAATAAAATGGACTTGTACAATCTGCTATTTTTTGCTATAATTAAATTTGTAATTTTATTTGGAAAGGAAAATAATCAAGAACTTGATTATAACAAAATTAATGAAAATAGCAAGTAATTGGAAAGATTATGAAATTTTGGATATGGCTAATGGTGAAAAGCTTGAAAGATGGAATAATATCTATCTTGTTAGACCAGATCCACAAATAATTTGGAATGATAAGCAATATCCAGAAAAATGGAAGCAGGCTAATGCGCGTTATAATAGAAGTAGTACTGGTGGTGGACATTGGGATTACAAGAAAAGGCTACCAGATAGCTGGCAAATTAAGTATAAAAATTTAACTTTTAATATTAAGCCAATGGGATTTAAACATACTGGCATTTTCCCAGAACAAGCAGTTAACTGGGATTGGATGATGGATAAAATTCAGAGTGAAATAAAAACTACAAATAGAGAAGTTAAAGTTTTGAACTTATTTGCATACACAGGAGGAGCAACTGTTGCTTGTCTTTATGCTGGAGCATCTGTGTGCCATGTAGATAGTTCTAAGGGAATGGTTGCGTGGGCAAAAGAAAATGTTGTATCATCAAGATTGCAAGAAAGACCAGTAAGATATATTGTGGATGATGTTGTAAAATTTGTTCAAAGGGAGATTCGTAGAGGAAACAAGTATGATGCAATAATTATGGATCCACCTTCTTATGGAAGAGGCACAAATGGAGAGGTTTGGAAGTTTGAAGAAAATCTACCAATGCTTATAGAAATTTGTATGCAAGTATTATCAGATAATCCATTATTCTTCTTAATAAATTCATACACAACAGGAACATCTAGTATGGTACTAGAAAATTTATTGAAAATGAATATGAGAAAAAAATATGGTAAAAGAGCAGATGATGGCATATTTGAAAATGGTGAAGTTGGACTTCCAATGACTGATTCTGACTTTATATTACCATGTGGAATATATTCAAAATGGGTGAAAAAATAAAATGGAAAATCAAATATATTTAATAAAAATTGGTAATGCTGAGATTAACCTAAAAATACTATATGAAGATAATCATATAATTGTAGTAGAGAAACCTGTAAATATTCCTTCACAAGGAGATAAAACTGGAGATATAGACATGCTTACAATAGTAAAGCAATACATAAAAGAAAAATATAATAAGCCAGGAAATGTTTATTTGGGTCTTGTACACAGACTTGATAGACCAGTTGGTGGGGTAATGGTATTTGCTAAGACTTCAAAGGCAGCAGCAAGACTGAGTGAGCAGGTAAGAGAAAAAGTATTTAAAAAAAATTATCTAGTAATAGTAAATGGAAAATTTGAGAAGAATAAAGAAACTTTACAGGATTATTTATTAAAAAATGAAAAAACAAATATGAGTAAAGTTGTAAAAGAAGGAACAAAGAACTCTAAATATGCAGAGTTAGATTATGAAGTACTTAAATATGATAAAGAATTGAATTTATCAGTGTTAAAAGTAGATTTGCATACGGGTAGGCATCATCAAATAAGAGTTCAATTTTCTAGCAGACAACATAGTATATATGGCGACCAAAAATATGGTGGTAGAGGGCATGGAAAGCAAATTTGCCTATGGGCATATAAATTAACAATACAGCATCCAATAAGTAAAGAAGAAATGTTTTTTATGGCAGTACCAGAAAAAGAAAAAAGCTGGAAAATATTAGAAGATATAGTAATTGAATAATAAACAAGGAAATAGTTTCATGAAAATACCATTTTTCGTCATGAAATTATTTTTTTTGCCTAAAATTTACTATTTTATTAATAAAAATATACATTTTACTGTTAATATGAAAAAATAATCGAATTATGGTATATGATGAGTTCAGTTAAAGAGAGGTGAGCAAAATGATAAATCAAATTTGCGAATCACTAACAAATAAAATACGACAAGAAATGCCTGATATAGATGATGAAGAAGCAGAAGTAATTAAATATGGGCTAGAACTAATAATAGGTGAGGTTCCCAAAATACTACTACTCTTTATTATAGCAATAGTTTTGAAAATAGGATGGCTTGTAATATTTGCATACTTTACAATGTTACCATACAAGATTACTGCTGGTGGTTTTCACCTAAAAACTAACATAGGGTGTACTATTGGAACACTTACAATCTATTATGGAAATGTTTTAATTAGTAAATATATAATTTGGACATCTATATATGCGAAATATACAGTAATTTTTATGATTTTTGTATTTTCAATAATAATGGTAAGTTTATATGCACCAGCTGATACTGTAAATTTACCAATATTAACAAAAAGGGAAAGAAAAACGAAAAGAATTCTATCATACGTATTTGCTACAATAACATTATTGGTGGCAATTATAATTAAAGATAACATATTATCTAATATTTTGTTACTCAATGTATTAATAGAATCTATTTGTATATCAAAAGTAGCATATAAATTAACCAAAAATGAATATGGGTATGAAAATTATTTGAAAGAACTTAAAGTTAGATAATAAAGCGTCAAGCCGGCGATGCTTATTATAAAAAAATAAATTACCAAGGGGGTAAATAATTATGTTAAAATTATTAGTAAAAATAGCAGAAAAATATGCAAAATCTACAAATACAGCTTGTATTCTTTGGGGTGTATTCCACCAACCAAAAATGCCAGCTAGTTTAATAAAAAAAGACTAGTTAAATACAACTCTTACAATAATAAATAATACATAAAGATGGTTATAGAAATATAGCCATCCTTTTTGATTATTTAGTTTTGACCATCTAATAAGATATAAATGAAATAATAATATAAACCATGGTATAAAACCATGGTTGTAAACTAGTTTTTATAAATTTCTATTTGTTGTTTAAATAGCTTATCATCTTTGCTTGTAAATCTAGTTATATTTTTATGTTTCTTTAAGATATTTTCCACTTCCCATAATCCAAGCCCAGTATTATGAGGTTTAGTAGAATAGCCTTTTTCGTAAATTTTTTCAATATCAACATCAATATTTTTATAAGTATTTTCAATAATTAACAATTGTCTATTACGAGCAAAATCATTTCTTATTTCAACATGTATATATTTATTATCGCATTCAGAAGTGGCCTCAATTGCGTTATCCATAAGTATGCCAAGAATTCTAGTAAATTCATAAATACCCATATATAAATTGTTGAAATCAATAAAAGAGTCTAAAGATATTTTTATTCCTAGATTATCAGCTTTGTAATATTTGTTTGCTAATACTGAATAAACAGCAGGGCTATTTATACTATTTGGATTTAATGATTCTAAATTATTTACTTGATTACAATCTTGTAAAAGCTGTTTGTAGTATTTTTTTAATCCTTCTAGATCATTTGTTTCAACATATCCACCAATACCAGAAATTATATTTGCAAAATCATGTTTAAATGCTCGTATATTATCATGTAAAATTTGTAATGTTTTGTTATACTGTTTTTCTTGTTCTAAAGCTTCTTCTGCTTTTTTTAAATTCATTGTTTTTATCATACTATATATGCTTAGTGAAAAATAAGCTGTTAATGATAGAATATTTATTATAACAACAAATGAAGGGAGGTTATTATTAAAAAATACTATTAAATAACCTTGCATAAACATAACAATGATACCAATTATTATATTGGTACCTAGCAAAGCTTTATTTTCTTTGCCAAGAGAATCAAAAAATTTTATATTAAATTTCACATGACTAACAATTTTTATTATTAAGAAAAGCATTAAGTAAATTAGTAAATTTATAATTAATCTTAAAATAGGAATGGAAGCACATTTGACATAATCTATTTTTAATATTACTAAAAATATTCTAGACAGGATTATTTCGAAAAGTGTAATGCAAATTGTTGGTAAAAACTCAGCATATAAAGCTTTAAAAAAACTTAGTTTAAATATACACATTATTATTATAGGCATAACCGTAAGAGTAAGGATATTGCTATATGGCTTCGGTATAAAGAAAGAGCTAGCCAATGCGATAGGTACAGTTATTGCAAGATATAAATACTTCTGCTTTGCAGATGTTTGTATTTTTAAGACATTTAAGAAAAATTCCATTGTAAGTGGAATTTCTATTAATGATAGAAATATTGAAAAAAACATAATTAAATTTTCGTTTTGGGTAGTCATTGCTACCCATAGTTTACTTAAAATTTCCATAGTTATTTATAACCTCCATAAAATTTTTTCTGTATTTTTCGCCAATGAAACAAAAAGAGTTTGGCGGAGTCTTAAAGAATATAGTGTCTGTCTTAAAATCTATATTACGAATGTTATTAATGTTAACAATAAAAGATTTGTGGCATCTAACAAAATTTTTTGGGAGACTCAGAGAAATTTTATTGAAGGAGCCATATGTCTCTACTATGCCGGTAGTTAAATTAAATACCGTTTTGGCACCTGATTTCTCAATAAAGTTTACAAGAGTTTGATTTACTAATTGTTTATTGTTGTTCAAATTTAAAAATTTAGTTGAGTTATTTCGTATGTCCTCTGATAGACGATTTATAGTTTTTTCTAATGTAGAAATATTAAATGGCTTATGAATAAAATCAAACGTCTTGCATTCATAAGCCGAAACAATATATTCAAAATGTGCAGTAATAAAAATTATATATATAAATTTATTTGTTTTTCTAATTTGCTTAGCCATTTCAATGCCATTTAATGTTGAATTGAGGTCTATATCCAGAAATAGAACATCAACGGTATTGGTATTTAAGTAATTCAATAAATCTTCGGAGTTAGATGCAGCAAACACTATTGTGGCTCCGGTAGTCATACTTTAGAAAAATTTTTTCCAACATTTCCTTCAATTTTGACAATACTTGAACATTGTCGTCACATAGCGCAAATTTTATCATAAACTCATCTCCTTTAAATATAAAATAAATCGGGGATTATATTGAAAAAACAGAAACTACCCAATTTTTTCCAAATTGATTACTAATATATTCCAAATTTTAAATATTGTCAATATTTTAATTAAAAAAATAAAATAAAAATGTCGAAGGTTGCAAAATAGTTGCACCTTAGAATAAAATATTGTAGAATATTAAGTATAATAGTAAATTTAGATAGGAGAAAATATATGAAGTTTTATAATAGAATAAGTGAAATTTGCAAAAACCATAAAAAAGTAGCATTATTTGTTGACATGGATGGCACAATTGTGGAATACAGAGTTTTCCCAGAAAATTTTGTAACAACTGAAACAAAGAAAGTATTTTTAAATGCAGAACCATTGGAAGTAATTCTAAAAAATTTAGAAAAAATAAATGAGATTGATAATTTAGATGTATATATCTTGTCTCTTGCAAGAAGCTTTATAGAGGTAAATGAAAATTATTTGAATTATGTGAAAAATGAATAAAAATTTCTAATTTGAGTATATGGGTAACAATTGAAATATTTTAAATTAGAGATTGAAGAGAATTATTAAAAAACGATGCAATGCTTATGTTCGGCAAGTGTATCGTTATTTTTTTGTCTATAAATTTGTTATATTAATAAGTTTTTATCATAGAATTAAATAGTATCGAAAAAAAGGAGAGTGCTTATGAGAGTAATCAAGGGCAAGAAGATTGCAATTATTGCTATTTTTATGGTTTTTATGATAGGTGGAATTTGTTTTGCTAGACAAATGAATAAAGAAAATAATATTGCTGTACATACGAGTGGAGAATTAGCACAAATTGAAAAGTTGCCAAACAATAAAATTGGCTGGGGAATAAAGAGAAACAACAATTCTGAGCAACCCGATGTTGGAAAGAAGAACATGGAGATTTTAGATAAATACAACGGGATTTATATGGGAAACAAAGAAAAAAAGTATGTATATCTAACATTTGACATGGGATATGAGGCTGGTTATACAGAAAAAATATTAGAGGTATTGAAGCAAAATGATGTAAAAGCTACATTTTTTATAACAGCACACTATGTAAATACACAACCTGAATTGGTTAAGAGAATGATTAATGAAGGACATATAGTTGGAAATCACACTGTTAATCATAAATCAATGCCAGATTGTAGTTTAGATACTATTAAGAAAGAAATGATGGACTTACATTCGGCAATTTATGAAAAATTCGGATATGAAATGAAGTACATGAGGCCACCAAAGGGAGAGTATAGTGAGAGAACTGTGGCTTATACAAATACACTTGGGTATACGACTGTAATGTGGTCTTTTGGATATGATGATTGGGATGAAAAGAAACAGGGAAGAGAAGAGTATGGAAAGAAGAAAATTTTAGATAATGTTCACAATGGAGAGGTAATGTTATTACATGCAACTTCAAAAGATAATAGCAATATATTAGATGATGTAATAAAAGAGATAAAAAATAGAGGGTATGAATTTAGAAATATAGACAATTTCGAAAGATAGAATATATTACAGAGGTGAGATTATGTTACGAAAGCGTAAAAAAGAGATCACACTAAATAGAATTTTAGAAGTGCCGAAAGAAATATGTACAAATGAGCCAAAGCTAACTATAGCAGGATTTAAGAAGATGCTTATAGAAAATTATAAGGTCATTCTAGAATATCAAGATGTATACATAAGAATAAAAACTTATATCGGAATTATAAATATAAATGGGTTTAATTTAAAATTAAGTGAGATGACGAGTGACGATATAATGGTAACAGGTGACATAGAGACTATTGATTTCGAAAAAATAGAAGATTGAGTTAGGAGAAAAATATGTTTTTTAGAATTTTAATAAAATATATTCTTGGGTATATTAATATAAAGATTGAAGGATATTTTGTTGAAAAGTTTATAAATAAATGTATAAATGAAAATATATTTTTCTGGAATGTAAAAAGAGAGAAGAGCACTATTGTATATATAAATACTGGCATAAAAGATTTTAAAAGACTGTGCAGAATTGCTAGAGAATGCAAATGCAAGATACAAATTAAGGAGAAAAAAGGATTACCTTTCATATTAAATAGGTATAGAAAAAGAAAAATATTTGCATTTTTCGTTGTTTTAATTGCAATATTGCTAATTGTTACTTCTAAATTTGTGTGGAATATAAGAGTAGAAGGAAATAACAAAATTAATCAAAGTGAAATTGTTTCTATACTTGAACAAAAAGGATTAAAAGTAGGAACTTTAAAGAGTAGAGTCAATTCACAAGAGATAATAAATGAGATAAGGCTGGAAAGAGCTGATATCGCTTGGATTGGAATAAGTATTGAAGGCACAAATGCTATTGTAAAGATAGTGGAAGCAGAAGCTAAACCTGAAATAATAAACGAAGAAGATTATTGTAACATTATTGCAACAAAAGATGCACAGATAGTAAAGATAAGTGCACAAAACGGTATCCCCGCAGTAAAACAAGATGATGTTGTAACTAAAGGAGACATTCTTATTGCAGGTTGGATAGACGGCAAGTATACTGGTACTAGGTATGTACATGCGGAGGGAGAAGTAAAGGCGAAAGTTTGGTACACAGAAAAGGAAAAAGTGGCTCTAAATCAAGTGATTGAAGAGAAAACAGGAAACACAGAAGAAAAATATAAAATAAAAATAAATAATTTTACAATAAATTTGTTCAAAACCCTTCCAAAATTCGAAAAATATGATACAATAGAAACGTGCAATTCGGTAAAAATATTTTCTAATTTTTATTTGCCAATAGAACTTGTAAAAAT
>ENA-ORMN01004398-ORMN01004398.1-human-gut-metagenome-genome-assembly--contig:-NODE-4398-length-10189-cov-3.634498_pt1 | contig 10189 bp, 6 predicted proteins | sample MGYA00242102_ERZ508993 | MGnify/ENA primary metagenome ERZ508993 (study PRJEB26280, sample SAMEA2338770) | human gut metagenome | biome: human gut; feature: human-associated habitat; material: faeces... | reverse complement strand
GGAAGGAGAGCGTATTCCACTGACTGTCTGCGATTATGACAGGGAAAAGGGGACAGTTACCATCGTTTTTCAGACGGTAGGAGCTTCCACAATGGAGATGGCAGAATATGAGGTCGGAGAGAGCTTTGAGGATTTCGTAGGTCCTCTCGGATGCCCTTCTGAGCTGATCGAGATGCCATTAGACGAGTTAAAGAAGGAAAAGATCCTGTTCGTCTGTGGTGGTGTTGGTACCGCACCGGTTTATCCACAGGTAAAATGGATGAAGGAGCATGGTGTGGATGTGGATGTTATCATCGGTGCCAGAACAAAGGATATCCTGATCCTTGAGGATGAGATGCGTAAGGTTGCGGCAAATCTTTACATTGCAACAGATGATGGTTCCTATGAGTTTAAAGGAAATGGCTGTGACAAGATCAAGGATCTTTATGCACAGGGAAAGAGCTATACAAAGGTCGTAGCGATCGGACCAATGATCATGATGAAATTTGTCTGCAAACTGACAAAAGAATTAGGAATTCCAACGGTTGTTTCCATGAATCCGATCATGGTAGACGGAACCGGAATGTGTGGTGCATGTCGTCTGGTTGTCGGCGATGAAGTGAAATTTGCATGTGTAGACGGACCGGAGTTCGACGGACATCTGGTTGATTTTGATCAGGCGATGAGAAGACAGGCTCAGTACAAGACCGAAGAGGGAAGAGCAATGTTGAAATTACAGGAAGGTGCAACACATCACGGCGGATGTGGCAATTGTAACAGTTAAAAATCAGAAATTTGTCAGATCAGAGAGAATGCTGTCTGGTCAGTTACATAGAATCAGGAGGAAAAAATGGACGTATTAACTAGAGTTCCGGTTCGTGAGCAGGAGCCAGCCGTTCGTGCAGCGAACTTTGAAGAAGTATGTTTGGGATATAATGAAGAAGAAGCAATGGCAGAAGCTGCCCGTTGCTTAAACTGTAAAAATGCACAGTGTATGAAAGGATGTCCGGTATCTATCAATATTCCGGGATTTATCGCAGAAGTAAAAGAAGGTAATTTTGAGGCTGCTTATCATGTGATCAGTGAGTCTTCCGCACTTCCGGCAGTCTGTGGCCGTGTATGTCCACAGGAGACACAGTGTGAGGGAAAATGTATCCGTGGAATCAAAGGAGAGCCTGTAGCGATCGGTAAATTAGAGCGTTTTGTTGCGGACTGGGCAAGAGAACATGGCATTAAACCGAAAAAGGCAGAAAAGTTAAATGGACATAAAGTAGCAGTGATCGGCTCAGGCCCGGCAGGTCTTACCTGTGCAGGAGATCTTGCAAAGCTTGGTTATGATGTGACGATTTTCGAGGCATTACATCAGGCAGGTGGTGTGTTAGTTTATGGTATCCCTGAATTCCGTCTTCCAAAGCAGAAGGTTGTTGCCGCTGAAGTGGAAAACGTGAAAGCATTAGGGGTTAAGATTGAGACCAACGTTGTCATCGGTAAATCTGTTACAATTGATGAGTTGATGGACAACGAGGGCTTTGAGGCAGTTTTCATTGGTTCCGGTGCAGGACTTCCAAGATTTATGGGTATTCCTGGTGAGCAGGCAATGGGTGTATTCTCAGCCAATGAGTTCTTAACAAGAAATAACCTTATGAAAGCGTTCTTAGACAATTACGATACACCGATCAAAGCTGGTAAGAAAGTTATTGTAGTCGGCGGTGGTAACGTGGCAATGGACGCTGCAAGAACAGCAAGAAGACTTGGCGCAGAGGTACATATCGTATATCGTCGTGGTGAGGAAGAACTTCCGGCACGTAAAGAGGAAGTACACCACGCAAAAGAGGAGGGTATCATCTTTGATCTTCTCCAGAATCCAACCGAATTATTAGTGGATGAAAACGGTTGTGTAAAGGGTGCAAAAGTGATCAAAATGGAACTTGGCGAACCGGATGCTTCCGGAAGAAGAAGTCCGGTTGAGATTCCGGGCTCTGAATATGAGATCGAGGCAGATACTGTGATCATGTCACTTGGTACTTCTCCAAACCCTCTGATCTCATCCACTACAAAAGGTCTTGATATCAACCGCAGAAAATGCATTATTGCGGAAGAAGAGACCGGTGCAACTTCCAAAGAAGGTGTTTATGCCGGTGGTGACGCTGTGACAGGTGCAGCAACTGTTATCCTTGCGATGGGTGCCGGTAAAGCAGCAGCTAAGGGTATTCACGAATATCTCAGCAACAAATAAAAACAGACAGGACAGGGCAGGTGCTGAATGGGTCATACATTTGGCACCTGTTTTTTTCTGTAAGTATTCCAAAGAAAACCCAAAGTTTTATTAATATTTTATGAAGAGGGTAGCAAAATTGCAGGGTTTATGTATATAATAGAACACGCTACGCAAGAAAGAAATACGAGAGAGGTTACCGATAGATGAAGGAGCAGAATCAGCGCCAGATACAGAATCAGACAGAATTAGACGAAAGAAGACTGAGACAGAAAAAGCTTGTACGGAAAAGAAAAATCGTTTTGAGTGTAATGCTTTTGACATCTTTTTTACTGGGATGTGTCTGTGGAAGATATTTTCCTGAGATCAAACTTGGAAAAACAGAAGAAGTGCTGGCATCAGCGCAGGATAACTCCGATGAAGAGAAAAAAGAAAATCAAATTACAAATGACGTAGATAATGGAACAACAGCAGATGGAACGGAAAAAGAGGAACAGTCTGCTACAGAAACTGTCGAAGAACCGGCAGACAGCGAAGAAACGAATGATCCGTTTGCGGAGATTCCACAGGTTGTGTTATCAAAACCGGTAGATTATTCCTTAAATCAGGCAATCAGACAGTTAGAACAGATGGAAGCGTCAGATGAACGCTACGCACAGATCGTGGAAAATGCAGAGAAATATCCGGAAAAATTACTGATCAATCTGGCAAATAATCCGGAAATGATCGCATTTGTAGCTGATTACAAAGGGAATACAAGGGATTATGATAAAGCAGAACTGACAGAGAAAGAGTTACAGGAAGAATATCCGCTCTTTTTACAGTGGGATAAACGCTGGGGCTGCCTTGCATATGGGGATGACAGCAATGTCGCGATCAGCGGATGCGGTCCGACAACACTGGCGATGGCAGTAGTTGCGCTGACTGGAAACGAGGAGGCAACTCCGGCTGCAATCGCAAAATTTGCCATGCAGGAAGGTTACTATATGTCCGGCACAGGAACGATGTGGTCGCTTATGACAGAAGGGGCGGCAGCTTATGGTGTCCGCTCCGAGCAGATCAATATCAGCCAGATTGAGATCAAACAGCACTTAGATCAGGGAGACATCGTGATCTGCTCCGTGCGGCAGGGAGATTTCACTACAGGGGGACATTTTATCCTGCTCTATGATTATGATGATGAAGGATTTTCCATTAACGATCCGTTTTCTTTATACCGCAGTGGTCAGAAATGGGACTATGGAAAAATCAGAAGCCAGATCAAAGCTGTCTGGGCATTAAAAGCAAAATAAAGAACAATTAGCGATTGTTCAAATAGTTTAATAAAAAACAGGGCATACTAAAGCATCATAAAGTGAGATGGAGAGATGCAGAATGTGCCAGAATATGAGTGGACTGTCCACTGCTGAAGTGGAATTTCGGAAAAAGGCAGGGTTGTCGAATGAAAGCGTAGATTCTTCCACAAAGACAGTGGCACAGATCATCCGCTCAAATGTTGTAACTTATTATAATCTTATTTTTTTGATCATTACGATTCTTCTGATCGTGGTGGGGTCCTTTCGGGATCTTACTTTTTTACCTATAATTATTGCAAATATGTTGATCGGAATCATCCAGGAGCTGCGTTCCAAAAAAATCCTGGATGATCTTACAATATTAAACACACCGAAAATTACGGTCCGGCGGGATGGAAGTGAGCAGGAGGTTTTGGCGGATGAACTGGTGCAGGATGATGTGATAACGCTTTCGGCGGGTGGACAGATCCCGGCGGACGCACTGGTGTTATCCGGCAATATCACAGTCAACGAGGCTTTGATCACAGGGGAGGCCGATGAGATTGTAAAAAAAGAGGGAGATTCCCTTTTTTCGGGAAGTTTTGTGATATCAGGAGAGTGCATGGCAAAACTGGAAAAAGTGGGAAAAGATTCTTATATTTCAGGACTGATGTTACAGGCAACACAGACAAAAGAGGGCGAGCAGTCGGAGATGATCCGGGCGTTGAACCGCCTAGTGCAGACTGTGGGCGTGATCATCTTGCCGATCGGGGCGATCCTGTTTTTACAGCAATACTTTTTTTCCGGGGCAACGATGAAAGATAGTGTGACGGGCATGGTGGCGGCTATTCTCGGAATGATCCCGGAAGGCCTGTACCTTCTTGCAAGTGTGGCGATGGTGGTGTCGGTGATGAGGCTTGGAAAACAAAAGGTACTGATCCATGACATGAAATGTATCGAGACACTGGCGCGGGTAAATGTACTGTGTGTGGATAAGACCGGAACCATTACCGTGCCGGAAATGGAAGTGGCACAGTTTATCCTTGCAAAAGACCAGAACCTTGCAGCGAAAGAACAGGAAGCAGACCAGCAATCGGAAGACAAAAATAAAATTGCAAAGCTGCTCTCTGACTGTGTGCGTGCCCTGCCGTGCGACAATGCAACGATGGAGGCATTGCAGCAGTATTTTACGGAGCCGATGGAAAACAGTGCAGAAAAAATCGTCCCGTTTTCGTCTGCCACAAAATACAGCGGAGTGGTTCTGGCAGGAAAAGCTTATGTGGTCGGCGCACCGGAATTTGTGCTGCGGCAGGATTATGCGGCTGTTCAGGGAACAATCGAAGTATTTCTGGAAAAGGGATATCGTGTGCTTGTATTTGCAGAGTATGAGGGGAATCTGGATGGAAAAGAACTGACAGAAAATGCAACTCCCATTGCATTTATCCTGCTCAACAATGCAATTCGTGAGGGGGCAATGGATACATTCCGTTACTTTTCCAAGCGGGGAGTGGAAGTGAAAGTGATCTCCGGGGACAATCCGGTCACGGTATCGGAGATTGCAAAGAAAGCGGGAATCCGCCATGCGGAAAAACAGGTGGACGCAGCAACGTTGAAAACAGCGGAGGCAGTGCGGAAGGCAGCAAAAAAATACACGGTGTTCGGCAGGGTGACACCGGAGCAGAAACGTCTTCTGGTGCAGGCATTAAAAGAGCAGGGAAAGACCGTGGCAATGACCGGAGACGGCGTGAACGATATTCTTGCGTTAAAAGATGCAGACTGCAGCATTGCGATGGCATCAGGCAGTGAGGCGGCTTCGCATGTGGCACAGCTTGTGCTGCTCGATAACGATTTCAATAAAATGCCGGCGGTTGTCATGGAAGGGCGGCGGGTGGTGAACAACATCGGGCGCACTGCCAGCCTTTATCTGGTCAAGAACATTTTCTCCATGCTGTTAGCCGTATTTTCCATGCTGTTTCTGATTGATTATCCGCTGGAGCCATCGCAGGTGTCGCTCATCAGTGTTTTTACGATCGGGATTCCGTCATTTTTTCTGGCGCTGGAGCAGAACCGGAATCAGATCCATGGGCATTTTCTTACCAATGTCCTGATCCAGGCGCTTCCGGCTGGGATTACAGATTTTATCGTGGTGAGCGGTCTGGTGATTTTCTGCAGGGAGTTCGGAGTGGAAAAAGAGTGCGTTTCCACGTCGTGCACGATCCTGATCGCAGTTGTCGGCTTCATGATCCTTTATCATATAGCAAAACCGATGACAACACCGCATGCGATCCTGATCGCAGCGATGGTCATCGGCTGGTTATTTTGTATGCTGTTTTTCAGTGAACTGTTTGCGATCACGGCGGTCACAGGAAAATGTGCAATGCTCATGATCGTGTTCGCAGTCATCACGGAGCCGGTGTTCCGGTATCTGATACAGCTTGTGGAGACTGTTCAGAAGTGGGGTGGAAAACTAAAATTTTAGTCCGATGAACCGGAATGTTTTTTCCGGCTCTGTTTTTCCCAGATAAAATACGTTACGATCAGAAGGATTCCGGTGAACAGCCATGTGATCGGGCTTGCCAGACGGACTGCCCAGTAACCGAACGGATTTAAGGTGACGGCGATCACGATAATACGGCACACCATTTCCACAACACCGCTTAACATTGGAACAAGTCCGCGGTTTAAGCCCTGCAGGGCGTTCCGGTAAAGGAAAATCCATGCGAGCGGCAGCATGAAGAAACTGATGGTGTTCAGATACTGCATGGCATAGTCGAAAATTTCTTCAGAAGGATTGCTCACAAACCAGCTCACAATAAAACGTCCGCCGAATACGCAGATGGCAGAGGCAGCAAGCGAGATAAAAATGCAGATGAAAAATCCTTTGCGCATTCCCTCGTAGATACGTTTGTATTTTCCTGCGCCGAGGTTCTGACCGCAGTAGGTGGCAATCGCAGTGCCGAGTGTCGGCATGGTCTGGGTGGAGAGGTTTTCCACTTTGGAGGCGGCAGTGAAGGCAGCCACAACACTGGAACCGAAAATATTGACTGCACCCTGCAGGATCATGGTTCCGATAGCGGTGATGGAATAGTTGAGCGCCATCGGAATACCGATGGAAAGCATATTGAACACACCGTATCCGTCGAGATAGTAATCTTCCCGGCTGGTTTTTAAAATGTCGAATTTGCGGAACATATAAATAAAGCAAAGCAGTGCGGAGACACCCTGCGCAATGATCGTTGCATAGGCAGCGCCTGCGGTTCCAAGTTTTACGACGACGATCAAAAACAGGTCGAGCACAATATTTAAAAAGGAAGAGAGAATCAGGAAATACAGCGGTGTTTTGCTGTCGCCGATCCCTCTTAAAATACCGGCGGCAACGTTGTAGGACATCGTGAGCAGGATACCTGCGAAAATGACTTTAATATAAGAGTCTGCGAGTCCTAAGATATTGTCCGGTGTTTTCATTAAAATAAGAAACTGTCTGGAAGCTGCCACTGTAGGGATAGTCAGAAGTAACGATACAATGGCAGTCAGTATCAGGGAGAGTGCGACATAATGCTTTAACAGCTTGAAATCTTTTGCACCGAAGGCGTGGGAGACCATAACGCCAAATCCCTGCGCAATACCATTTGCAAATCCTAATACAAGGAACATCAGACATCCGGTAGAGCCTACCGCAGCCAGAGCATCCTCACCAAGATACTGCCCGACAATGATCGTATCCACCATGTTATAAAACTGCTGAAAAATATTTCCCAGTAAAACCGGAACGGAAAAAAGTAAGATCATTCTGAGCGGGCTTCCCATTGTCATGTCTTTTGTCATAATCTGTACTCCTTGATTTATAAAATAGTTAAAAATCTGTCCGTGTTTTTTAGCCTCAACACGCATATTCTTTACGTTTCAGCAACTTAGTATAAGGCATGGACCGCAAAAAGACAATGTTTATTTTTGCGAAAAAATATAAATTTTTTGTTTTCGCAAAAGAAAAGATTTTTTCGTGGGAAACTGTTATAATAAGAAAGCAATTATTTGCAAGTCACAGTAAAATCACGGAGTAAAATAATGCAGACAAACCTCGAATACTACAAAATTTTTTATTATGTATCCAAATACAACAGTATCTCCCTCGCAGCAGAGGCGCTTTCCATCTCACAGCCGGCAGTCAGTCAGGCAGTCAAGCATCTGGAAAGTGATCTTTCCTGCGCTCTCTTTGTGCGGACATCCAAAGGCGTGCGCTTGACAAAAGAAGGCGGACTGCTTGCAGAATATGTGAGAAAAGGATATGAGACAATCCTTACCGGGGAGAAAAAACTCTCGGAGATGTTAAACTTAGATGCCGGAGAAATCTGTGTGGGGGCTAGTGACATGACATTGCAGTTTTATCTGCTTCCTTATTTAGAAGCGTTCCATGATGCATTTCCACAGATCAAGGTGACCGTGACGAATGCCCCGACACCGGAGACGTTGAAACATTTACAGGACGGAAAAATTGATTTTGGGATCATCAGTACCCCGGTGAACAACAAATACGATTTTAAAATGACGCCTGTGCGCAAAATCCAGGATGTCTTTGTGGCGGGAAAAAAGTTTGAGTATTTAAAAGGCGGAAAATTAAGCTATAAAGAGCTTGAAAATCTTCCGGTCATGTGCTTAGAGGGCAGTACTTCCACAAGAAAATATGTGGAGGATTATCTGGCAGAGCGCGGCACATTTGTCCGACCGGAATTTGAACTTGCGACAAGTGATATGCTCATCCAGTTTGCAGTGCGCAACCTCGGTGTTGCCAGTGTCGTGTCGGATTTCGCAGAAAAATACATTGAAAATGGGGAATTATTCATATTGAAATTTGACAGGGCGATACCGGAACGCGAGTTTTGCATTGTCTCAAACGAGCGTGCGCCGATGTCGGCAGCAGCGGAAAAACTATACGATTTTCTGCTTGTTCCGTAGTGAAAATGTCAGAAAAAGTTCATCAAATCTTCATCAATCTTAATGGAATATCAATGGGATTGCGGGCAGGAATATGATAAATTTATATGCAAGATCAGGATATTTAGGGGGAAACGTAAATGATGCGTTTATTATCCATCGGGATAGATTGTGTCTCAGCTGCTATTTTTGTGATTCCTGCTTTGGCTATTTTGCAGTGTACAATCTACAGGAAATGGGAATTTAAACCATTTTGTGTAAAACTGATATTTGCATTTTATGCGATTGCTCTGTTTTCGGTTGTGGGTGTCCCTGCGGTTGGAACATTTCAGATGGATTTTGGCCTGAATCTGATACCGTTTGCAGACATTGTAAATAGTCCGTTTGCATATATGAAAAATACGATTTTGAATATCATTTTATTTATACCGATGGGATTTTTTGTACCTGCGGTCTGGAAGAATTTCCGGTCTTTCAAAACCATGTTTTTCATGGGACTCGCGGTATCACTGGGGATTGAACTATTACAGATATTTACATTCCGGCTTACGGATATTGATGATCTGATCACCAATACGGCAGGAACTGTGATAGGATATGAAATAAGCAGAAAATTCTCTTTTCCGTTCTCTTTAAAAACAGAGGAATCGAAAGAAAGTTTAGTACGATATGAACCTGTCCTGATTCTGGCAGTTACGCTTTTGGTTTCCATATTTCTGAAACCAATGGTGTCTGATGGCATCTGGAATATTGTGTTATCTGGTCCGTGGTGGGGAAAATAAGGAGATATAATGAATGATTATATCAAATATAATGAATATTAATTTTACTTATGGCATTACTTCGTGTATAATCATAAAGTAAAAACAGGAAGATGTGATGGTTTTTACAGACCATCACTTTTTTTATGCAGGAGGAAAATCAAATGGTTACAGCAGTAGTAGGCGCTAACTGGGGCGACGAGGGAAAAGGAAAAATCACAGATATGCTTGCAGATGAAGCGGACATTGTTATCCGTTTTCAGGGCGGAGCAAATGCAGGTCACACCATCGTAAACAACTATGGTAAATTTGCATTACATACATTGCCATCAGGTGTATTCCACAGCCACATCACCAACATTATCGGAAATGGTGTTGCACTGGATATCCCGAAGGTAATAAGTGAGATCAAATCGATCACAGACCGCAATGTGCCTGCACCAAAAATCATGATTTCAGATAGAGCACAGATCGTTATGCCATACCACGTTCTTTTCGATCAGTATGAAGAAGAGCGTCTTGGAAAGAATTCTTTCGGTTCTACCAAGTCCGGTATCGCACCATTTTATTCAGACAAATATGCAAAGATCGGTTTCCAGGTAAGTGAGTTATTCGACGAGGAATTATTACAGGCAAAAATAAAACGTACCTGCGAGACAAAGAACATTATGCTTGAGCATATGTATCACAAACCATTATTAAAGGAAGAAGAGTTATTAGCTACTTTGCATGAGTACAGAGACATGGTCGCTCCGTATGTCGGAGATGTTTCTTTATTCTTGGACAAAGCAATCAAGGAAGGCAAGAAAATCTTATTGGAAGGTCAGCTTGGTACCTTAAAAGATCCAGATCACGGAATTTATCCAATGGTAACCTCTTCTTCCACCTTGGCAGCATACGGTGCGATCGGAGCAGGCATCCCACCATATGAGATCAAGAAGATCGTAACAGTAAGTAAAGCATACTCTTCCGCAGTAGGAGCAGGTGCATTTGTAAGTGAGATCTTCGGAGACGAGGCTGACGAACTG
>ENA-ORMN01004386-ORMN01004386.1-human-gut-metagenome-genome-assembly--contig:-NODE-4386-length-10207-cov-3.086485_pt1 | contig 10207 bp, 7 predicted proteins | sample MGYA00242102_ERZ508993 | MGnify/ENA primary metagenome ERZ508993 (study PRJEB26280, sample SAMEA2338770) | human gut metagenome | biome: human gut; feature: human-associated habitat; material: faeces... | reverse complement strand
GAGCGCCACCTTGCCAAGGTGGAGGTAGCGAGTTCGAGCCTCGTAACCCGCTCCATATATGGCGACATAGCCAAGTGGTAAGGCAGAGGTCTGCAAAACCTTTATTCCCCAGTTCAAATCTGGGTGTCGCCTCCAAAGAACCGGTTCGTATGGAATCGGTTCTTTTTTTATACCTTCGGATTGATCTCCAGAGCTGACTGCGGCAGAGCAGGTTTTTTACGCGGCAGCCCCACAACAGGGACGCAAAGCCACAGGACGAACACGGCCTGATACCAGTTTTCAACCGAAAAAAGCGGATGAATACACGGAATGTGGAAAACTTACAAAAAGATTGTGAAAACCCGTTAAAAACCGAGGAAACGACAGCATTTGTAAGAAAGCTCGCCGCAGAAGCGGAAAAATTATTAAAAATCGAGAATAAACCAATAGAAAATGCACCTTCGGCTATTGCAAAGGGTTGTAAAATATGGTAATCTATTTCCAGAAATTTCCAGTTTATGGTATTTAATGGGAAAATTACACGGTCAGGAGGAGTTCAATATGGAGATGAAGTTGAAAGTTCTGATTTCAGACGATGATAAGGAATTTTGTTCGAGGTGTACCTCTACGCTGCGCAGCTGCGGCTTTGATACATCGGTCGCTCCAAAGGATGGTCAGCTGATGCTGGAGATGATTCGGGAAATCACACCGGACATCGTTTTGATGGATGTTTTTATGCCCTATCTGGATGCAATCGGTGTCATCAATCAGGTTCGGGAAAAGGGTCTGCCGATGCCAATCTTCATGGTTATCTCTACCTACAGCAATCCTATGCTGGAGCGGCAGCTGGTTTCCTCGGGGGTGGCGTACTGCTTCCTCAAGCCAATCGACCCGCAGCTGGTGGCACAGCGCATTTTCCAGCTGACAGGAAAGAACAGCGACCAGGTCGAGCCGTCGGTGGGTGGGCCAAATCGCCCCAATCTGGAGGTGATGGTGACCGAAATTATCCACCAAATCGGAGTGCCTGCCCACATCAAGGGCTACCACTACCTGCGGGACGGAATCGTGCTGGCGGTGCGGGACCAGAATATGATCAATTCGGTCACCAAGCTGCTGTATCCCACCATCGCAAAGATGCACGACACCACCTCCAGCCGCGTGGAGCGCGCCATCCGTCATGCCATCGAGGTTGCGTGGGACCGGGGCGATGTGGATGTGCTCAATGCCTACTTCGGCTATACGATTCGAAACAGCCGCGGCAAGCCGACCAACTCGGAATTTATCGCGATGATTGCAGACAACCTGAAATTGCAGATGAGAAGCAACAGCGTTTCCTATCTGAAATAGCTGCTCTGAAATAGCTGCGCTGGCAGTGCCAAAACTGCTTCGACCTCCCATCCATTCGTCCGCAAGAGCAAGCGGGACGGTGGCTGGGAGGTTTTTTTCTGCGGCAAAGTGTCAGAAAAATAACAAAAATGCGGAGAAGCGATAGACAAATCCGGGACGAACGGCTATACTAAAACAACAAAGCCAAAATGTCAGGGAGGAAATCAGATGCAAAAACCGGTATTGGTTGTGCTGGCGGCCGGACTCGGCAGCCGCTATCAGGGACTCAAGCAGATTGACCCGATGGGAAAACATGGGGAGAAAATATTGGACTACTCGGTGTACGATGCCAAAAGGGCCGGCTTTGAGACGGTCATCTTTGTCATCAAGCCGGAGATGGAGCAGGAATTTGAGGAGGCAGTCGGCAGAAGGCTGCGCCGTCACCTCGAGGTGCGCTATGCCTTCCAGACGCTGGACAAGCTGCCGGAGGGCTTCTCGGTGCCGCAGGGACGCACCAAGCCGTGGGGAACCGCTCATGCGGTACTGTGCGCCGCCGAGCTGATTGACGCTCCCTTTGCGGTCATCAACGCGGATGACTATTATGGGCCGAAGGGCTATCAGCTGCTGTTCGAGCTTCTGAGCAGAGAGGAGCCGCGCTGTGCGATGGTGGCTTATCCACTGAGCAGCACCGTGACCGAAAACGGCCATGTCAGCCGCGGCATCTGTCAGGTGAGCGGTCAGGGAGAGCTGGAGCAGGTGACCGAGCGCACCTGGATTGAAACGGGCAGGGACGGTATCGGATTCAGCGAGGACAGCGGCAAGACCTTCACTGAGCTCAGTCCGGAGGTTCCGGTTTCGATGAACTTCTGGGGATTTCCGCAGAGCTTTCTTCGGCAGGTTCGGGAGGGCTTCCCGGAATTCCTGTGTCGGGCGATGCAGAGCGACCCGCTCAAGGCCGAGTATTTCCTGCCTTCGGTGGTCAGCCGCATGATTGAGCAGGAGGGCGCTCGGGTGCAGGTTCTGCAAAGCTGTGACCGCTGGTATGGGGTGACCTATCCGCAGGACAAGGAAACGGTCATGCAGGCCTTTGAGCGCATGAGCCGGGAAGGGCTGTATCCGCAGCCGCTGTGGCAGTAGACAAAAACAAGGAATGGGGAGAAATCGGTGGGAATGACAGAACAGAGCAGCCGAACGCTCGGTGCATGGAAGCGGCTGGGCCAGCCGCTGGAGGTTCAGCCGTTTGGCAGCGGACATATCAACGACACCTATCTGGTCCGGATGGCGGAGAGGTCGTATATTTTGCAGCGCATCAACACCAACACCTTTCGGGATGTGGATGGGCTGATGAATAATATCCTGCAGGTCACAGAATTTATTCGGAAAAAGCTGACCGCCGCACAGGGCGATGCCCAGCGGGAAACGATGCAGGTCATCCGCTGTGATGACGGTGCGCTGTACACAACGGACGAAGCAGGGGCTTGCTGGCGGATGCTTTCTTACATCACCGACAGCGTCTGCCTGCAAAAAGCAAGAAGCACAGATGACCTGTCCGAGTGCGCCGCAGCCTTCGGGCGCTTCCAAAGGCTGTTGGAGGATTTTCCGGCAGAGCGCCTGACCGAGACGATTCCGCAGTTCCACGATACGGTCAAGCGGTACGGGGACTTTTTGCAGGCGTTGGAGCAGGATGTGATGGGCAGAGCCGACAGCGTTCGGCAGGAGGTCGGCTTTTTGCAGCAGCGTCGGGAGGACTGCGCCGTGATGGTTCGGATGCAGCAGGAGGGAAAACTGCCGCTTCGGGTCACCCACAACGACACCAAGCTCAACAATGTCCTGCTGGACAGCCGGACGATGAAGGGGCTGTGCGTCATCGATTTGGATACGGTGATGCCGGGGCTTGCCGGAAACGATTTCGGGGACACGGTGCGCTTCGGAGCCAACGACTGTGCGGAGGATGAACCGGACCAGAGCAGGGTTCATTTTCTGCCGGAGCTGTACCGCGTGTGCGCGCAGGGATTTTTGCAGGAGGCGGGCCCGTCGCTCACCGAGGAGGAAATCCTGACCCTGCCGTGGGGCGCAAAGCTGATGACCCTCGAGTGCGGAATGCGCTTCCTTGCCGACTATTTGCAGGGGGATGTCTACTTTAAAATCAGCCGCCCGCAGCAGAATCTCGACCGCGCCCGCACCCAGTTCACGCTGGTGCGCCAGATGGAGGAGCATTGGGAGGAGCTGATGGAGGTTTCCCGTCAGTATCTGTCCTGCCGCTAGGGCAATTTGCATCTTGCCTAAAAAAGAGGTATACTGTTCTCAGAACGGCTGTGTGCCAAGGAAAGGGGTCTTTTTGATGAGATATGACCAGATTATCTACTATCCGCCCTTTGAGCGTCACTCGCTGCTGTTGCAGGTGACCTGCGGATGCTCCTACAATCAATGCGCCTTCTGCAATATGTATAAAACGGTGGACTTTGAGGTAATTCCCATGAAGCAGATTATCGCCGACCTCAGGGATGCCGCCGGATATAACCCATATACCGAGCGCGTCTTTCTGGTAGGCGGAGAGCCGCTATGTCTGCCGTTTGAGCAGATGCGCCAGATATTGCAGGAAATCCGTCACTATCTGCCCTACTGTGCCTGCGTCTCGATGTACGCTTCCATCAAGAATCTGAAGGACAAGACGGTGGAACAGCTTCGGGAGCTGCATCGGCTGGGTCTGGGATTTCTGTACATCGGGCTGGAAAGCGGCAGCGACCGCATTCTGGAACGGATGAAGAAAGGCCACACCTCTGCCGAGGCGGTCGAACAGCTCAAAAAGCTCAATGAGGCGCAGATTCCCTTTAACTCCATTCTGATTTACGGGCTGGGCGGCACCGGCACAGCGAAGGAAAATGCACAGGCCAGCGCCAAAATGCTCAATCAGGTGCGCTCTGCCAACATCATCATGATGAACCTGACCGTTTTCCCGGACACCGAGCTGGAAAAATGGTGCAAGGACGGCAGCTTCCTTCAGGCAAGCGGCAGAGAGCGCATCGAGGAGCTGGCCTATCTGCTGGAGGCGCTCGAGCTGGATTCGCCGACCGGCTTCTCCACCAGCCATGTGACCAATCCGGTCATGGTGACCGGTACTCTGCCGTATGACAAGCAGAAGATGCTGGACGGAATCTACCAGATGCTGGGCAGTGGACAGGAGCGGGACCTGCACGGCATTGTGTCGGTCAGCGATGCGGCTGTGGAACGATAAAGGAAAACGCGGTTCTTCCGATGGGAGGGCCGCGTTTTTGGCAGACGGACAGATTTGCTGACCGAAAAAAGGTTTACGGATTATTCACAAAATGCAAAAAGCCTGTATTTGCTAAATCAAAATTCGTGGTATAATATAAAGATAGTATCTTTTGTCGAAAGATGGGAGCACAGCGGGAGGATGACAGGATGGCATTTGTGGAATTTCATGATGTCAAAAAGACCTATCACATGGGCGAGGTGACCATTCAGGCACTGCGCGATGTGAATTTTCAGGTGGAACGGGGAGAATTTTGTGTGGTCGTGGGTGCGTCCGGCGCAGGCAAGACCACGATTTTAAATATTTTGGGCGGAATGGACACCCTGACCGAGGGTCAGGTCCTACTGGACGGCAAGGAGATTTCCTCCTACACCAAGCGACAGCTGACCGAGTACCGCAGGTATGATATTGGGTTCGTATTCCAGTTCTACAATCTGGTGCAAAACCTGACCGCACTGGAAAATGTGGAGCTGGCGGCGCAGATCTGCCGCAATCCTCTGCCTGCCGCACAGGTTTTGGAGGCGGTGGGCCTCAAAGACAGAATGTCCAACTTTCCGGCACAGCTGTCCGGCGGCGAGCAGCAGCGTGTGGCGATTGCCCGTGCGCTGGCCAAGAACCCCAAGCTGCTGCTGTGTGACGAGCCGACCGGTGCGCTGGACTACAACACCGGCAAGGCGGTGCTCAAGCTGTTGCAGGACACCTGCCGCAACAGCGGCGTGACGGTCATCGTCATCACCCACAACCAGGCAATCACCGCAATGGCAGATCGCATCATCACGGTAAAGAACGGCACCGTTGTCAGCGAGGAGCTCAACAGCCACATCATTCCGGTGGAGCAGATTGAATGGTAGAGCAGTGCGCTGAAAGGGAGGAGTGATGGGATGAAGTCTTCCATGAGCAAGACAACGCTGAGGGAGATTCGGCACAGCTTGGGACGGTACTTTGCCATCATGGCAATCGTCGCGCTGGGCGTCGGGCTGTTTTCGGGACTGAAGGCCACCAAAAGTGCGATGGTGAAAAGCGCCCAGCATTATTTTGAGGAGAACCAGTTGTATGACCTGCGGCTGCTGTCCACCGTCGGCTTTGATACCGACACGGCAAAGCAGCTTTCCCGCAGGGAAAAGGTGCTGGACGCGCAGGGTGCGCTCTCGACCGATGCGCTGTTTTTGGATGACAGCGGCAGAGAGATGGTCCTCAAGGTGCATACCCTGCTGGACAAGCAAAACCAGCCGGTGGTCGTCTCCGGCAGACTGCCGCAGTCTGCGTCGGAGTGCGTGGTGGATGCGCTGACCTTCGGCAAAAATTCGGTGGGGGCAACTCTGACCTTTTCGGATAACAACGATGAGGACACCGAGGAGATGTTCGCACAGAAGAGCCTGCGCGTGGTGGGGACGGTGAACTCCCCTTACTACGCAAACTACGAGCGTGGAACCACCTCGCTGGGAAACGGCACCATCCGCGGCTTTGTGCTGGTGCCAAGAGAGACCTTTGACTGCGATTATGATACGGAAATCTTCCTGCGCCTGAATACCTTCGGGGCGGGAATTTATACCGATGAATATAACGATGCCGTCGATGAAATCGAAACATGGGTGAAGGAATTCGCTAAGGAGAATGCCTTGGAGCGCTATCACCGGCTGAAATCCGACGGCGAACGGGAGCTGGACAATGCAAAGGAAACGCTCAGCGAGCAGACCCGACAGGCACAGCGCAAGCTGGACGATGCCAGCCGACAGCTGGAACAGTCGGTCGGGGAAATCGACAGCGGCTGGGCGCAGGTGTACAGCGGCGAAAGCCAGCTTGCCGACGGCAAAGGCCAGCTTGCGGCAAAGCGTCAGGAGCTGCTCGAACAGCAGAGTACCCTGATTGCACAAAAGCAGCAGGTGTTGGCAGGTTTGGACCAGGTGGCAGCCGCCAAAGCCCAGACCGCAGGCACTGCCTATTACGCACAGGCACAGGCGCAGGAGCCGCAGCTTCGGGCAAGTTTAAGCCAGCTGGAAGCAGGACTTAGCCAAATCGAGGCAGGGCTTGCAGAAATCGAACGACAGCAGACCCAGCTTCAGCAGCAGGAGGAAACGCTCAGGCAGACCCGAATGCAGCTGGAGGCGGGCCGACGGGAATATGACGACGGGTTGCTGGAATACCGTCAGGGGGTGCAGGAGCTACAGGACAGCACCGCACAGGCGCAGGACAAGCTGGACGAGGCACAGGAGGAGCTGGACAAGCTCAAGGAGCCGGACGTCTATGTGCTGGACCGCAACACCAACATCGGCTATGCCAGCTTTGACAGCGACTCCTCCATTGTCAACGGCGTTGCCAATGTCTTTCCGGTCTTCTTTTTCTTGGTAGCGGCACTGGTCTGCGTGACCACCATGAATCGAATGGTGGAGGAACAGCGCACCCAAATCGGCGTACTCAAGGCGCTGGGCTACGGCGAATCGACCATCATGGGCAAGTACCTGTTCTATTCGGGAAGTGCGGCAGGGCTGGGATGCCTGCTGGGCTTCTTCGGCGGCTCGATTATCTTCCCGGCGGTCATCTGGGTGGCATACGGCATGATGTACACGATGGGTGGCATCTACTATGTCTTTGACCTCAAGCTCGCTGTCATCTCTCTGGTGGCATCGATGCTCTGCTCGATGGGTACGACATGGCTCAGCTGCCGATATGAGCTGGCAAGCGTGCCGGCACAGCTGATTCGTCCCAAGGCGCCGCAAGCCGGCAAGCGCATCCTGCTGGAATATCTGCCGTTTTTGTGGAACCGGATGTCCTTCCTGGTCAAGGTGTCGGTTCGTAACGTGCTGCGCTACAAGAAGCGTTTCTTCATGATGGTCGTCGGCATCAGCGGCTGTACCGCACTTTTGGTGACCGGCTTCGGCATCAAGAACTCGGTGGCGGATATTGCCACCCAGCAGTTTGGCGGCGTGCAGACCTACGGCATGAGCGCACAGATGAAGGAGGACTACACCCAGAGCGAGTGGGAGGAGGTTCGGGATTACCTGAAGAAGGAGGTCTCCGGCTACCTGCGTGCCTCGGAGCGCTCGATGGATGTTCAGCTGGAAAGCGGAAAATCCAAGGCGGTCACGCTGGTCATTCCGGAAGACACCGGCAAGTTTGCCGACTACTGGAATCTGCACACCGAAAGCGGCCAGCCGCTGGAATATCCGCAGGAGGGTCAGGCTATCCTCAATGCGGAATTTGCCCGCAGAAACGGCATCGAGCAGGGTCAGCGCATCACCCTGACCGACGAGGACGGACACGAGCTGAAGCTGCGCATCGTGGCGCTCAACGAAAACTTTGTCTATAACTACCTCTACCTCTCGGCGGCAAGCTGGGAGAACCAGACCGGCGAGACGGTGGATTACCGCAGCCTGTATCTGCATTTTGAAAACGGCGTGCTCCTTTACGATCGCGAGATCGCCGCTGCTGCGGAGGAGGATTTCCAGCAGACCCTGCGCGTGGTTGAGGAAGCCAGATTCTCGTCGGCCTTCACGTTCATCTATTCGCCGCGGCCCGGCACGCCCGCAGCCGCAATGGAACAGGTGCCCTATGACGTGGCCCTCGACAGGCTCGAACGTCTGCTCGCCGTGCAGGAGCGCATTACCGAGGAGATTCTCGAGAAGTTCGTGGGCCGTGACGTCGAGGTGATGATCACCGGTGTGACCGGGAAGAAGGATGCCGAGACGCACCGCTACACCGGTCGCGAGAAAACCGGCGTGCTGGTGCATGTGGGGGTGCCCGAAGGGCATGATGCACCGCAGATCGGTGATTTCGTCACTGCCACCGTCACCCATGCTGGCCGTCATAACCTGATTGCAGACCCCGATCTCGCCAAAGGACAGACCTATGCCATCCGCAGGAGTTGAGCGCCATGACGGCGCGCGTGTGATCTCGATCGTCGGCCCCACCGCCTCTGGGAAAACTGGCCTGGGCATCGCGATCGCCCGGAGACTCGCCGATCGTGGTGAACGTGCCGAGATAGTGAATGCCGACGCCTACCAGATGTACCGCGGCATGGATATCGGCACCGCGAAGGCGAGCGACGAGGAACGTGCGGCGGTCAGGCATCATCTGCTCGACGTGATTGAGCCGAGCGAGACGATGTCTGTCGCGAGGTTCCAACAGATGGCGCGTGAAACCATCGCCGATCTCAAGTCGCGTGGCATACGGCCGATTCTGGTCGGTGGCTCCGGCCTGTACGCCCGTGCGGCCATCGACGACATCTCCTTCCCGGGCACCGACCCGCAGATTCGGGAGCATCTGGAGGAGCGTGAGCGAACCGAGGGAGCCACGGCATTGTTCCGCGAGTTGGCGGTCAAGGATCCGCAGGCGGCCGAGCATATGGATCCGCGCAATCCCCGTCGCATCATTCGCGCACTCGAAGTGATCGAGGTGACCGGCAAACCGTATTCGGCCACGTTGCCCCGGTACCGTTATGTGATTCCGTCGGTGCAATTGGGGCTCGACCTTGACCGTGCCGATCTGGACAAGCGCATTGACGTGCGCACGAGGCAGATGTTCGACGGGGGCTTCGTGGATGAGGTGGCGCGTCTGCGTTCCCATCTGGGGCCAACCGCAGCCCGTGCGCTCGGCTACCAGCAGGTGATCGACCATCTCGATGGTCTGGTCGATTTGGACGACACCATGGCAGACATCGCGCAGAAGACCAAGCGCCTCGCCCGCAGCAAATGGGATGGTTCGGCCGAGACCCACGCATCCACTGGCTCTCGGCATTGAACCCGGCTCTGGTCGACAATGCGATGGCGGTCATCGACCACGCCGACGCCGGCGACTACGATGCCATCGACATGCATGCACAGGAATATGTGCAGCATCATCTGGGCGATATTCGCCGGCCGTCTGGTGCGGGACCGGTCTGAGGTAGAATTCAACCGTTATGGCACAATCATCTTCCAAATCATCGAAGGGCAGGACCGCCCGTTCCTCCTCCGGCGGCGGGACGGGGTCACGTGCAGGTTCCGCGCAGAGTTCACAGGGTGGTGCGCGGAACCAAGGAGCGGAACCGTTCTGGCACAAGGCATTGCTATGTGTGCCACGGGCGTTCGGCTCTGCCGTGCGTAAGGTGAGCGTGGGGGAGTACGACCCGGCGTATCGTCGGGATGGATTGTGCTTCGTCATGATCATCCTCGCCGTGTTCTTCTGCGGGTCCGAATGGTTCCGCGTCGACGGAGCGCTCGGACGCGGGCTGCACTCGTTCGCCTCCGCGATCTTCGGTGTGATGAGCGTGGTGGTGCCGGTGCTGCTCATCGTGTTGGCGATTCGCCTCATGCGCAACTCCGGCAAGCAATCCCACAACACGCAGGTGATTGCCGGTGGAGTGATGTTGCTGTGGTCGATCTGCTCGATCATCGACGTGATCATGGCTGCGGACACGAAGGAGTTCTCCTGGCAGAACATTCAGCAGGCCGGCGGTCTGGTCGGTTTCGTCGTCGGATCACCTCTGGCATGGGGGCTCTCCCAGACGTTCGCAATCATCGTGTTCGTCGTGGCTGCGGTGTTCTCCGTGCTGTTGATGACGCGCACCCATGTGACCGAGATTCCGCAGAAGCTGAGTAGATTCTCCCGGCGGGGATCTGCTGATTCCGCGGATGCGCAGCAGTCGGATCC
>ENA-ORMN01004385-ORMN01004385.1-human-gut-metagenome-genome-assembly--contig:-NODE-4385-length-10208-cov-4.991037_pt1 | contig 10208 bp, 11 predicted proteins | sample MGYA00242102_ERZ508993 | MGnify/ENA primary metagenome ERZ508993 (study PRJEB26280, sample SAMEA2338770) | human gut metagenome | biome: human gut; feature: human-associated habitat; material: faeces... | reverse complement strand
AAACAATAATTTTTTCTCCTTGGTTCTTTTGTCTCATATTTCCTCCGTAAAAAACCTTCTATGCATATTATATCACAATATGTGCCTGTTGTCAACACATTGCACGAATAATTTGCGTTTGAGAGCAAAAACATCCGTCCAAAAATAATTTCAGAAAGGACAAACACATGAAACAGAAAAAAGCACACGCATCCCATACTCTCGGAAACCGCACGGTAATCGGGATCATTTGCATTGTCGTCGCACTTGCGATCTGTTTCGGCATCGCACCTCTGGTCAATCGCCTGTCGGACGGAAAAACCAAAATTGTCCGACTGACACGCGACATTTCCGCCGGTGCAACCATTACCGAAGCGGATATCGAAGTGGCCGATGTCGGTAGTTACAACCTGCCCACAGGTGTCATCAAAGACAAGGCACAGGTAGTCGGAAAGTGCGCACTGAGCAACCTTAAAAACAGGATTTTCAGAAGAGCCTGACGAGGGTCTGCTGTACGATGAACTGTATTGAGGATGATGTTGTACTAATACAGATTTGACTCCCCCGATATGGTTGCCGTATCGGGTCATACATAAAAGCAGAAAGGACAAATGAAAATGGACAAAGCGATTAAAAGAGGCGATTTGGTGTATTTGAATTTCGACCCCATTGTCGGTTCAGAGCAGGGCGGTCCGCGTCCGGCGGTTGTGGTTCAGAATGACATGGGGAATAAGCATGCACCGACGGTTATCATTGCACCGGTCACAAGTAAAAACAAGAAAAGCAATCTTCCAACTCACGTTAAGCTGACGTCACATATTCTTGAAAGGAATTCCATGGTTCTCCTTGAACAGCTCAAGACTGTCGACAAATCAAGAATAGACTCCTATATCGGGACATTGAGCGATGAAGAGATGAAGATGATTGACAAAGCACTGAGAATCAGTCTCGCCATCGGCAGATATAAGAAACGGAGCGTATAATGATGGCAAATATTACGAGAAAGCCAAACGGCACATTTTTGATTCGGGTTTCCAACGGAATGAAAAACGGGAGGCAAGACCTTGTTTCCACTATCTATAAGCCTCCGGTTGGATCAACGTCAGCCATGGCGAGGAAGGCTGCTGAAAAGTATGCCGTTCTCTTTGAGGAACTTGTACATAGCGGTGGCTATGAGAAGAAACAGGCGGTCAGCCGGGAGATCAGGGCACGTCGAAGAATGACCATCGAGCAATTCGTGCAGGATTATTATTATCCTTCCATTCAAAAGCATCTCTCTCCCACGACCTGTAGAACCTATGAACTGATCATTGACTCGCTCATTCTGCCTTCCTTTGGAAGAGTGGAGCTTGAGGATGTGGATTCAACTCACATTCAGAGTTTTGTCGATTTTTTGTCCACACCCGAAGCAAGTGCCAAGGGAGAGCATGGTCTGTCTCCGGCATCGGTCAAACGGTATTCAACCGTGTTTTCATCTATAATTACCGAGGCATGGAAACAGAAGTTTATTGAAACCAATCCAATCGGAAAGAATTATATCCATTATCCGAAAATCGTTCAGCCAAAGTTGGAAGCCTATAGCGATGAAGAAGTTGAACAGCTGATGGAGGCACTGGAGAACGAAGACATTCGCACAAGGGCGCTGCTGACGCTGGCGGTTACCACGGGCATGCGTCGCGGAGAACTGGTAGGGCTTATGTGGGATGACATTGATTTCGACAAGCAAATCATCACCATTTCCCGGAGCGTTTATAAGCCAAAGGGAGAAGAGCAAAGAATCAAAGCTACCAAATCCGTTAGCAGTAACCGGACGGTGTATATCCCCGAAAGCTGTTCCCGCATCCTATACGAACTCAAAATCCAACAGGCCAGCGACAAGCGACACTCGCAAGGGGTGTGGCTGGACTCCGGTTTCGTCTTTACGGACAGGTATGGCAAGAATATCAGCCTGTATGCGCCAACGCGAATCTGTGCTGAGGTACAGGCCAAATACGGGTTAAGGCATTTGAAACTGCATGGCTTACGTCATACCTGCGGTTCGCTGATGGTGGAGCATGGAGTGGATCCCGAAACGGTTAAAACCGTGCTTGGTCACGAGAGTCTCAAAACGACAAACAGATATTTGCATCCTTACGCGGAGAGCATGAAGGACGCATCAGAGAAAATGGAAAGAATAATTCGAGGTAAAGCAGATGGTGAAACTCCGATCCATCTGTCAGGCGGTGAATGATATCAGAGCATCAGATCCCGGAACCGCTATGACAGAAGGCCTTTTGCGATTGCTGATTGAAAACGGCGACGTGTCTTACGAAATATGCGGTTCCCGGGTGTGCCTTAACATCGCTATTCTGTTTAAGGAATTGGCGTGTCTGTTTGAATTGGAATCTGCAACTATGCCGAAACTGCGTACTATTAAAGGTGCGCTGAAGGAAATAAAGGCTACTGATCCCGAGAGCGTTATGACGGATTATAAAATCCGTTGGCTGATAAAAAGTGGCCGACTGCGCAGTTACGCAGTCGGCACGAGAGAAATAATCGTTATGGAGTCCTTCGACGATGAAAACCTGCTGACACAGGAATCAAGAGAAGGATGTAACATTACACAGGGAATCAAGCTGAGCGAACAATACGGTGAATTGCTCTCCAAAACCACTCAGTCCTATACGTGCACTCGAAGACGATGAGGATCATACTTCTATGGAATCAAAGCATTCGGCTGCTGCCTTGTCGGTTTTCTCCAGTGCATGTACATATATATTGGTCGTGTCAATAGACGTATGCCCAAGTCTTTTTGAAACGGTTTTGATGTCGCATCCATTTGACAGCAGATAGGTTGCGGACGAATGTCTCAGCCCATGAAATTTCAGATGACGAAAACCGTATTTCTTCAAAAACTTATCGAATTGTTTGGTCGGCGTGTGAGGATGCATGACATGACCGCACCAGTCGGTAAAGAGGAATCCCTCCTCATGCCATTTCTCACCGAGCAAGGCTTTTTTACGGTCTTGCTCTTTTTTCAGTTCCTGCAGAATGTCACAAAGAGCTTGTGGAATTGCTATCTGACGAATGCTGCTGATCGTCTTTGGAAGTTTGATTTCAGGCTCCTGCTGGGCAAGTTTGACAACGCTTCTGCGGATATACATAGTCCGTTTTTCAAAATCAATATCCTCCCACTTCAAACCGGCGATCTCGCCACGTCTGGCACCCGTATAAATAGCGGTGGCAATAACGGCGTGAATATGGATAGGTTCAAGCTGAGCCATTTTGAGAATTTCGGCAATCTCTTCGTTGCTGAAAGCCTCAACCTCCGGAGTTACGATTTTGGATATCTCCAAGCGGCGGGTGTCAGCAGGATTGGAATTGATATATTCTTGCTTCCATGCCATTGTCATGATGGACTGAAGAATGGTTAAATATCTGCGAATCGTAGCAGGGGCGAGTTTCTCGCCCTTTTTATCTACCCGACCGGATGGAGTAGCCAGGAAATTGATCAGGTCCTGGACATGATACGGCTTAATTTCATCCAAATGAAGATGACCAAGCCTGGGAATAAGGATACGCTGAATCGCGGTCTCATAAAGCAAATATGTGGTGGACGAAATATTCTCCTTTTTGGCTGCCAAGTAAATGGTACAGAAATCAGTAAACAGGGGGGCACTCGATGCGTTAATGGGAGCAATCATTGATTGATGATCGCCCTTGACTTGTTCCTCTACGGGTTCTTGTTTTGTTTTACCTTCGGATAATTCCAAATCGGTTTGGGATTGACGTTTGGTTTCAAATTCGATTCGACACTCTTCCTCAAGAGCCTTGACAAAAGCGTCGAGTTCCTTACGAACCTTTGATTCTGGCAGATTCACTCTTGAAGGACGAAACAGACGTGATTTTTGAAAAGGACGTCCGTTATCGAGAATCCCGCAAGATACTCTGACGAAATAATTGTTGTTGCCACGTTCTTTGATGTAAGCCATAACAGCCTCCTAAAAAAATAGAATGATTGTCAAGCAGTACACCATTGCATTATTTTTGCAGAATTAAGACGGTTTTTTTGTCATTGTCAGTGGGGGGCGATTTGCATAATTGTTCGGATTTTTTTGAAAAAGCCGACGATTAACTTGCAATTTACTTGCACTGGCTATGCACTAACTATGCACCAAACCATTTTCGGAATGGTAGAGGCGAATAGACAGTAGCATAATAAACAAAAATCGAGCCTGAATCTTACGATTTGGCTCGATTTTTTGTTCATTTCATACGAAATGTTGGTCTGAGTGACAAGACTTGAACTTGCGGCCTCTACCACCCCAAGGTAGCGCGCTACCAACTGCGCCACACCCAGATTTTTACGACTTTATTATTTTATCACATTTTATTTTGAAAGTCAAGGCTTTTTTGAAAATTCTGCAACATTTTTGCGTTTTTGATGACAAGGGGGGCGGTGGTCGGTGTGCGGAGCGGTTGGCGTATCACTATAAGGGGTGTGGGAATGGAATTCCCGGTGGAGTATATTGATTTATTGCGAAAATCTGATATAATGATTTCAGAAGCAGGCGCTTGCTTTTCATTTATGATGAAGGAGAATTTATGATGACAAATCGTTTTGGGCAACGGTTAAAGAGGATCCGCAAGGAGGTTGGGGTGTCGCAGGCATACGTTGCCGACCACATCGGAGTATCGGTGCAATCTGTCTCCAATTGGGAGTGCGACAACACCATGCCGGACATTTCGCAGATTGTTCCGTTAGCGGCAATTTTATCGGTTTCCACCGATTATCTGCTTGGCGTGGGAACCGATGAAAAGGCGGACAGGGCAGAATTAAAGCGTGAGGCAGATCGGATCTTTTCGACCTGTTCGGTCAATTCCTCTGAGAACAATGCGGACATTCTGGCATATGAGCTATACAAGGAGTATCTGAACCGGTATCCTTTGGACTATGAGATCCAATATCAATGTGCGTTTGCCATCAAGGATTATTTACAGGTGGTAAAAATCAGGAAAAGGTTTGATATTCCGGTGGAGCGTTTTGAAAAGCTTTGGGAGGAATGTAACAGGAGGTTATGCTCGGTTTGCGACAACTGCACGCTACCGGAGGTGCAGATTGGCGCTGAGGAGTGTCTGGTGGATCTGTTGTTATTGAAAAGCCGTGTGGAAGAAGCAGAGAGCATAGCTTCACGGCTTCCGGACGTATGCGGCATCCGGGAAAAGGTACTCGGGCGCATAGCACGGGAAAAAGGGGCGCAGGCAGAGGCATATCAAAGAGCCGAAAACGCTTGTCAACAGCTTATATTTGCCTATGGAAACGCATTATTCTGGCGGGCAAAGGCGCTTTCTGAAATTCCTGATGCGGCGCAGGAAACGGTGCTTGGTGCGTGGGAGGATATGGAGGCGGTGTCGGAAAATCTGATCCGGTTGTACGGGGACAAAGTTGAACTTACAGTAAACGGATATGAGAAAAATCCGTATTGCTACCGGATTACGTCTTTTACGGCACGAAGCAATTATCTTCTGGCGTGTGGCGACAGAGAGGGAGCTTTGGAATATGCGGAAAAAGCAATTGTTGTCGCAACAGAGATGATCTTATGGGCAAAGCAGCGAGGAGCTGATGAACGTGTGATGTCCGATATTCTGTTTTTTGCCCGGCACACGCCCGGTTGGTGTTATCGGTGGGCAGGGGAGGAAGCCGGTAAGTGGATGACGGAAAATCGTAAATTTCAGGAATGTGCCGCAAAGCTGGATTTATATTCTTAAACAAAATTGACCGTTTTCTGTACGGTACTCCGCACAGAAAACGGTCTTTGGGTTTATAGGAAATCTACGGAGAGAAGATGCAGGAACAGGTTCTTGGGAATCAGCCAAGCTGTGTGATCAGCTTGTCGATGTCTTTTTCGGTTCCGATGACGGAGATGAGGTCACCGTTTTCAAAGGGGCGGGTCGGCATCGGGGAGACGGTAACGCTTCCGCCTGCATCGTTGACGGCAAGGACGGTAACGCCGTATTTACGGCGGATTTCCAGCTCGATCAGGTTTTTGCCGTTCCAGGAGTCGGGCACCCGGATTTCCACGATCCGATAGCCGTGGAACTCGATGAATTCGGTTACGCTGGCGTGGCTCAGCTTGAAAGCCAGCTTTTCGCCCATGTCCTTTTCGGGGAACACGATGATATCTGCGCCGATGCGCTCCAGCACTTTCCGGTGTCCCTCATTGATGGCACGGGTGACGACACGTTTGACGCCAAGCTCTTTGAGCATAATGGTCAGCAGGATGTTGTCGTTGATATTGGACGCCATGCAGATTACGGCGCAGTCATAGTCCCGCACGCCTGCTTCCCGGAGCACGGCTTCGTTGGTGGGGTCGCCGATGACCGCATGGGTGACGAAATCGGCGATGGCGTTGATCTTATCGGCGTCGGTGTCGATTGCAAGGACCTGCTTGCCCTCCTTTGCCAGGTTTTCCGCAAGGGAAAGACCGAATTTTCCAAGACCGATAACGCAAAAGCTTTTCATAATCTATGTACCTCTTTTCTTTATCTGTAAGATCAACCTACCGGCATTTTGGCGTCCGGGTAGCGCACGTTGGGAGAAAATGCTCCCTGGCGGTTCATCAGCGCATAGGTGATTGTCAGCACGCCGACCCGCCCGAAATACATCATAAACATCAGCACCACCTTGGCACCTGCCGGCAATCCGCCGGTGATACCGGTGGTAACGCCCACCGTGCTGATAGCGGAGGTGGCTTCATAGAGCACGTCCATAATATTTTCGGGCGTCATGGCGTTGATAATCAGCACGCCGGCGAGCAGGCAGACCAGTTGTACGCAGATGACCGAAGCGGCTCTGACAAAGCTGTTCTCGGAGATGTTCCGCCCGAGAATGACGGTCTGCTTTTTTCCGACCGTGACGCAGAAAACCGTCACGATGAAAATGCCGAAAGTGCCGACCTTGATACCGCCCGCCGTGGAGCCGGAGGCGCCGCCGATAAACATCAGCAGAACGCCGAGGACCTGCGAGTTCTGGGTAAAGTCGCCGTTGTTCATGGTGGCAAAACCGGCGGTACGCCAGGTGGAGGACTGGAAGAAAGAAACCAGCAGCTTGCCGAACGGGGAAGAAACCGAGCCAAGGGTGGCGGGGTTTTTCCATTCAAAGACGGCGAAGAACACCGTTCCCACCAGCAAAAGGCAACCGGTGATAATCAGGACGATACGGGAGTAGACCGACAGGTGCCGACCGCCCTTGGCAAAGTTCACAAGGTCGCTCCACACGAGAAATCCGATGCCGCCGATGATGATAAGGAGCGCCAGCGTCAGGTTGATCAGCGGGTCGGTCATGTAATAGGAAAGGGAAGTAATTTCCGGATTTCCCACGCCGACGATATCAAATCCGGCGTTGCAGAAAGCGGAAACCGAGTGAAAGACGCTCTTGAAAATGCCGTTGCCCCAACCGAAATCCGGCACGAAACGGAAAGCGAGGATCACGGCGCCGATGCCCTCAATGGCGAGGGTTCCGGTTGCAATGCGGCGGACCAGCACGACGATGCTGTCATAACTGTCCACGTTGTAGGACATTGCCAGAAGCATTCTTTCCTTGGGGGTGATAGAGCGGCGCATGAGCAGGGACATCAGGATTGCCATGGTCATGAAGCCCAGTCCCCCCACCTGGATCAGAAAAAGAATGACCACGTGACCGAAGGTGCTCCAGTGTGTGGCGGTGTCCTGCACGATAAGACCGGTCACGCAGGAGGCGCTGACCGAGGTGAAGCAGGAGTCCAGAAAGGACGTCGGCGTTCCGTCCGCAGAAGATATGGGGAGCATCAGGAGAAAGGTCCCGATAAAAATAATGGCGAGAAAGCCAAGCGCTATGATCTGGGTGGAACCGAGATGTTTGCGTATCGTATGGGTTTTCAATGGAATTCCTCCTTGTTGCACGGAAAAGCGGAACCGCAGTGGGATTCCGCTCTTTTCAACCGAAACCATTATAGCAGATATTTTGAAGTTTGTCAAGGAAAACGGCACAAATGCAGGCGCACTTGTGCCGTTTTTTATTTTGCGGGGTTATCGCCGGTGCAAAGCCGGTCGTGGGCTTCCCGCTGGCGCTTGGACCAGATACAGCCGCAGTAGTTCTGGCGGTACAGTCCGTATGTCTCTGAAAGTTCGCAGGAGCGCTTGTAGCCGCCCCGCTTTTTGAAATCCGAAAAGAGCCAGGGAACGCCAGCCGCCGCCCCCTCCTCCTCACCGATGGTGTTGAGCCATGCGGCATTTTTGTAAGGGCTGATAGAGAGGGTGGTGCAGAAGAAATCGTATCCCCCCTCCGCCGCCACTCTGGCGGTCTCCCGCAGGCGGAGCCGGTAGCACGCCATACAGCGGCTTCCTCCCTCCGGCAGGTCCTCCAGCCCACGGCTGATCTCCTCAAAGCGCCCGGTGTCGTAGGAACCGCACACGACCGATACGCCCCCGGGAAGCTTCATCTCGCTCACCAGCCGGCAAAGCTCCTCGTGGCGGAAGCGGTATTCCTTCTCGGGCGAAATGTTTGGGTTGTAGAAAAACAGGGTGATATCGAAATATTCCGTCAGATATTCCAGCACGTAGCTGGAGCACGGGGCACAGCAGGCGTGGAGCAGAAGCCGGGGGCGCTGCCCCTCCTTTTTCAGCTTTTGCAGGGTGTCGTCAAGCAATTTCTGATAATTTTTCCGCCCGTCGCTCATTGCAGTATGAACCTCATGACCACGGGATTGTGGTCGGAGTAGGCGAACCCGGTGTTCACCACCTCGGTCCGGGTCACTTTTACGTTGGAGCTGACCAGAAAGCCGTCCACCAGCGCCAGATAATTTTCACCGGAGGAGTAGGGTTTGTCGGCGTTTCGTACCGACGGCAGGGGATCGTTTTCGTCAAACGGAGCCACCAGCGAGATTTTGTCGTCCAGAAGATCTTTCGGAAAATCGGTTGTCCATATCGGCGCTTCCTTATCCTGATTGCCGAACAGGTCGGAAAGGGAACCGATCAGATTTTTGTTGAAGTCGCCGCCGCAGATCACGTAGTTGCCGGCGTCATATTCCCGGCAGATGTGCTCGCTCAGCACCCGGATCTGTTCGTTGGTCACCGTGCCGTCCCTGGTGTAGGCGGAGAGGTGGACGTTGAACACGCACAGATAGTTTCCGGCGTCGGTTTTAACCTTGGAAACGGTGTAGCAACGGTCAAGGTCGAAATAGCGGGAAAAGCCTTTTTCCACTGGCAGGGAATATCTTGCGGAGTTTTCCATGCAGTATTTGGAAAAGGTCATGATGCCGGAGTGGGCTTTGCCCATGGGCGAGGCAAAGGGATAGATCACATAGGGAGAATTGTAGTTTGTGGCAAAGGTGGAGGAGTAGCCCTCCAGCGCACGGATGAGCAGATAGCTTTCGTCTACGTGCCAGCTCCGGTCGGCGTCGGTGTCGATCTCCTGCATCAGCAGAAAGTCAGGGTCCAGCCCCTGTATCGTTTCGATCATGCCTGCCATGTGGTTCCGGATTACTTCGGCAGATTCCGCCCGGGAGGAGGTTCCACCCTCCATGAAGAAAGAAAAGTCCGGACCGTAGGCGCCGAAGCCGGCGTTCCAGGAGAGCACCGAATATTCTCCGCCCACCGGCAGGATCCGGTCGTTGCAGTATGCGACGTCCAGCGTTTTTTCATCCTCCTCACGCCGTGAGCCTGCCATGAAATAGACAAGGTAGGCGAGCGACGCTACCAGAAGCAGGATCAGAAGCAGGAAAAAGATTTTCAGGATTCCTTTCAGAATTCTCATTTTATCCTTTCTCTGCCGCAAAAACGGCAGAATTCAAAAAAAACAACAGCTACATCATCGGGTTCAGGCGGTAAGCGCCGTCACGGTATGCAATCAGCCGTCTGCCGCCGATCTCTGCCGCTTTCCGGTTGACCGAGCAGACGTGGACCGGCAGGGAACGGTCAGGAATACCGGCTACCGTGTGCACACCGGCGGAGCCTTCAGTCAGCAAAGCCTTTACCAGAGCGGTCTCCGCCGGGGAAAGGGCAAGTCTGTAACCGAAAAGCAGGGTCAGATTGCGGTCGGTGTCAAGAAGCAAAAATCGGTACTGATAACGCATAGTACCCCCTGAACGTGAAGTCTGAAAATATTTTATCATAATTTTATAGTTTCGCAACCATTTTTTCGAAATCAGACCACTCTGTTTTGTTAAAAATCAGGTGTTTGATTTAGAAAGTGAATTTTTCTGCAAAATATG
>ENA-ORMN01004384-ORMN01004384.1-human-gut-metagenome-genome-assembly--contig:-NODE-4384-length-10209-cov-3.911463_pt1 | contig 10209 bp, 9 predicted proteins | sample MGYA00242102_ERZ508993 | MGnify/ENA primary metagenome ERZ508993 (study PRJEB26280, sample SAMEA2338770) | human gut metagenome | biome: human gut; feature: human-associated habitat; material: faeces... | reverse complement strand
CACTCGCATATTCTTGCAGGCTTTGCCGCGGCCGTCCGTGTCGCTGCCGAACTGGTTAAACTTGCACATCGAGCAGTCGATGCACTCGCCGGTCGCGGCCACGATGCCGGTCTTGCCGTCCATGCTGGCGCAGTCCGGAGCGGCATTTCCGCCCGAATACGCATCCGCCCAGTAGCTGTTCATCGGGTGATGCTCGATGATAACGCCGGTCAGCTCCTTTACCACGTCCGGGTTATCCGGGTCGTCACCGGGCACCTCAAAGGCCACACCGCCGCCGGACGGGATTTTCACAAAGTCAAACGGGATACTGCCGAGGCCGTCCAGCTCCTCACGGATCATGTCCAGCAGGCTGTTGTCCATCGGTGCCAGCGCAAAGCCGGTCTTGGGTGCGAGTTCGTTACTCATGCTTGTCCTCCTCCTTGGTCGCAGAGATGAGATAGTTGTTCTTGTGTTCCTCGTCGAGCAGGCTCATGCGGTCCACCAGCTCGGTGAGGTCGGCCATCGTGTCGGCCTGAAACGACACGCCGCAGTAGCAGCGGTCGTCCGTGGATACGGTAAGGGTATAGACTTTCACTTTACGCGCTCCTTTCTGCGGCTCACATCGTAAAATTCGTACACGCGGATGAGCGTGCGGAACTCCTCGGGCAGTTCGCCGTCGTTCTCCTCCGCCAGATTGCTCATCGCGCCCTGTAAGGTCTGGGCGTTCACGGTTTCGCGGATGATGTCACCCAGGCCGTTCTCGCGCAGCGCCTCCATCAGCTGGTCGCCGATGGTGAACAGCGGGTTCATCGCCGTCATGGGCTCCTGAAAGACCATGGCGATTTCGTTGCCGCGGATGGGGCGGAGCTGCTTCTGATTCATCTTGAGCAGATCCTTGCCATCGAAGAGAATTTCACCCGTAGGATAGAGCGTGCGCTGCGGGGGATTGAGCTGAAGAATGGACATACAACTGACGGACTTGCCGCAGCCGCTCTCGCCCACAAGGCCCAGGGTTTCCCCCTTTTCGAGCGTGAAGGAGACGTTCCTCACGGCGTGCAGCACCGTTTTGCGGTCCATGCGGAAATCAACCGACAGGTTTTTGACCTCCAGCAGGTTTTCCTTGGATTCCATTGCCGTCCTCCTTCCTCTTATTTGGTGGATTTGGGGTCGAGCGCGTCGCGCAGACCGTCGCCGACCAGGTTAATGCTCAGCGCCGTCAGCGCAATGGCCAGGCCGGGGAAAATCGCCATATAGGGCGCAGTGCGCATATACTGCTGCGCATAGTTGAGCATGGCGCCCCATTCGGGAGCGGGCGGCGCAACGCCCACGCCGATGAACGAAAGACCCGCCGCCGAAAGCATCATGCCGGAGATGGTCATGGTCGCATCGACGATGATGGGGTCGATGGCGTTGGGCAGGATGTGCTTGAGGACGAGCTTGACGGGCTTGGTGCCAGAAATGCGCGCCGCCTTGACATAATCCTGTTCCACAACGCCCAGCACCACCGCGCGGATGTGCAGCACAAAGCCGGGAACCGAAACGATGGTCAGCGTCAACACCATGTTGAACACGCTGCCGCCCAGCACAGCCAGCAGCACCAGCGCCAGCAGAATGCCGGGGATGCAGGTAACGACGTCTACCACGCGCATGATGACGAAATCCGCCTTCTTGCTCAGCGCGCAGACCGAAGCAATCGCCGCGCCGATGATCAGCGAAAGCAGCGTCGCGCCCACGCCGATGCCCACCGAGATGCGTGCACCGTAGAGCACGCGGGTGAACAGGTCGCGCCCCACGTTATCGGTGCCGAACCAGTGCTCGGCGTTGGGGGTTTGAAACTTTGCTTTGGTGTTATAGGCCGTGACCAGTTCGGAAGGCACCAACAGATTGGCAAAAATAATGCCGAACAGGATCACGATCAGAATCACTGCGCCCACGACCGCCGCTTTGTTGTGCAGATAGCGCTTGACGATATCGGTCGCCAGGCTATTGCGCGCGGGGGAGGGCATACCGCTTGCATTTTTTGCTCTCATTTTTTATACCGCGCTCCAATCTTCGGGTCGATCAGTGCATAACAGATATCCAGCAGCACCATGGCTACCATGAAAATCAGTGAAAGCACCAGCGCGCAGGTCATGACCACGGGCACGTTTTTATCTTTAATCGCGCTCAGCATATACATGCCCACGCCGGGAATGGTGAAAATCTGCTCCACGATCACCGATCCGCCCAGGGTCGATGCCAGACCGCTGACCAGGAGCGTGATGATGGGCAGGCTCGCGTTTTTGAGCGCGTGCTTCCAAATGACGCGCTTTTCGCTGCATCCCTTGGCGCGCGCGGTGCGGATGAAATCCTGATTCATCGCATCGAGCATGGAGGAGCGCGTCATGCGGCTGAGTACCGGCACGTTGCCCAGCACCAGGGTCGTCACCGGCAAGATGAAGGACTTGAAGCTATCCACGCCGAAGGACGGCAACCAACCTTTGTAGACCGAGAAATAGAGAATCATACAAACAGCCACGAAGAACGAGGGAACCGATGCGAACAGCACCGCGAAGATCGTCACCGTCGTATCCAGGAAAGAATACTGCTTGATGGCGCTGAGAATGCCCAGCCCCACGCCCACCACCGACGCGATGGAAAAGGCGATCAGCCCCAGCCGGATGGTCAGCGGGAATCGGGAACCCAATTCCTTAAAGACGTTCTCCTGCGTGGTATAGGACATTACGTTGCCGGTCACCAGCCCTTTCATGTATCCCCAGAAGCGCGACCACAGGCTGCCGGAAAAGCCCACCTTCTCATTGAAGGCGTCCTTGACCTCCTTCGGCGTGGTTAGGGGCAATACGTTGGACGCCGGATCGCCCGGCGTCAGGGCCATGATCAAAAAGATCAGCAGCACGACGCAAAACAGCATCGGGATCAAATAGAGCAATCGTTTGACAATATATCGGGACATGGCAATCCCCCTACTCTTACTTTTTAAGGAAGCGCACCAGCGCTCCACCCTGCTCCGTCACCAGCGGCAGCGCGACGGAATCGATCTCTCCGCCGACCTCCGCGGTGTGGAAGTGTGCCGGAATGCCCGCGGGCAGCTCGCCCAGTATGCCGTCCAGCACAAAGGTGTCGTAATGGAAGTGCTTGAGCTTCGCTTCCGTGCCGATGAAGGTCAGGTACAGCGCGCCGTCTTTGAGGGTGACGGTCAGCGGCGTATAGCCGGGGCGCTGATAAACGCCTACATAATCCTTGGCCGGGTGCGAAGGATGGGTGAAGGGCACCTGCTCGCCGGTAAACGCCTTGAGCATCTGCGGCGTCGCTCCCGAACGGCTGGCTACATAATCGTGGTAGCGCTGAATCCAGTTGCCGCCCTCGGCGCCCAGATAATGGTCGATGATCTCACGAGCCAGCGCGAAATGCAGGTAGCTGCTGTTCATGTTGGTATAGGCCACCACGCCCAGATTCAGCTCCGGCACGAAGCTCGTAAAGCCGGAAAAGCCATTGATATTGCCGCCGTGGTGCAGAATCTTGTGCCCGCGGAACATCTCCACCATCCAGCCCATGCCGTAGCACCAGAATTCGGTCTCCTCCATGGGCATATCCAGCGGGGCGGACAGCAGCATGTTGGGCTTGTGCATTTCGTTCATCGCGGCTTCGCTGATGATGCGTTTGCCCTCAAATTCGCCGTTGTTCAGGTGCAGCTGCACCCACTTGAGCATATCCGCCGGGCAGGAGTTGATGGAACCGGCAGGCCCCAGCGGCGCGCCGATGCCCTTGGCCTTGTTCTCGGCAGGCATCTTGTAGAAGGGAATGTGCTCAATGCCGTGCAGACCTTCGTCGGGGTCAGTACGGTCATACGGCTCGGCATGGTTTTCGTTCGCCTGAATATCCTCGATAAAGGCGCAGGAACGGGTCATGCCCAGGGGGCCAAAGATGTATTCGTCCAGGCACTGCTCAAAGCTCTTGCCTGTGACGCGCTCCACGATATAGCCTGCCAGAATGAAGCACTGGTTGTTGTACTGGAACTTGCTGCGAATGGGCTTGTTGGGCTCCAGATAGCGCAGGTTATGCACCAGCTCTTCCTTGGTGAAGTCCGTGCCGTACCAGCTGTATTCGTGACGCGGCATACCGGTGCGGTGGCACAGCAGGTCGCGCAGGGTGACGTTTTCCGTCGTGAAATCGTCGTAGAAACGAACGTCCGGAACATAGTTTTTGATGGGAGTATCCCAATCCAGCTTTCCCGCGTCCACCATAGCCGCGACCAACGTCGCGGTGAAGGCCTTGGAACAGCTGCCGATCTGGTAGAGCGTCTCGCCCGTGGCAGGGAGATCGTTCTCCACATCGCGCTTACCGAAGCCCTCGCAGAGCACGACCTTGCCATCCTTGACCACGCCCACGGAGACCGAGGGGCTATCCCAAAGCTTTAGACCATCTTCCGCCATTTTGCGGAAGCCGTCGAAGAAATCTTTATCCTCCATGCTTTTTCCTCCTTTGCCGTGCTCTGTTTATTTGGCTTTGGTGAAAATGATGGGCTTTAAGCCCTGCTCACTGCCCAGCGTTGCGGACAGCGTGGAAATTTCGCCCTTGGGGTTCGCGCCGAAGGTGATCACAAAGCCCGCCGGCAGTTCGCCGATGGTATCCTCCGTCGCAAACGAATCATAGTGGAAATGCTTGAGTCCCACCACAAAATGGTTAAAATCCGCCGTCAGCTTGCCGTCTTTTTCGGTGATGAGGAAGCGGCGGTAACCCGGCGCTTCGTAGACGCCGGCATAATCCCCGATGGGATGGGAAGGCTTCGTGTTCGGAACCGGCGTGCCGCCGAAGGCTGCGTAAAATTTCTTGACACGGTCAAACATCGCCTTGTTGTTATCCAGCATCCGCTGATACCAGTTGCCATCGGTCGCGCCCATCACGGCGTCCACCGTCTCCTGCACAAACGCGTCCGCGATCAGCGCCACATCCATGTTCACGCTGATGAACACGCCCAGATTCAAATCGGGTACAAAGGCCGTGGAGCTGGTAAAGCCGTTGATATTGCCGCCGTGCTCCGCCATGCGGTGGCCGCGGTAATTGTAAAGGCTCCAGCCCAGACCGTAGGAGGTCATGCTGCGCTGCGGCTTATAGGCGCCGCCGTCGCCGGTATCAATGTGCGCGGTGACGAGCAGCTGCATCAGATCCTCGCACACGAGCTGCTTGCCGTCCACCTTGCCTTTGTCCAGATTGAACTGTAGCCACTTGGCCATATCGCTGGCGCAGGTGCAGACGCAGCCCGCCGCCGCCGTGGGATCGCCCACCAGGGAATCGGGATCCTCCGCAGGCGAACAGTAGAACGGAATGCGGCGCACACCGCCCATCACATAATCCTTAGCACGGTTGAAGGGCAGCGCGTAGTCGTCCGATTTGCGCATCAGCGCGGAGTAGGCAACCGTGCGATCCATGTGCAGGGGCTTGAAGATCTTCTCGGTCAGGAATTCCTCAAAAGGCATGCCGCTGATCTCCTCGATCAGGCAACCGACGATGAGATAGTTGAAATTGCTGTACTGAAAGCGATAGCGGACGGGCGCGCTCAGCGGCAGATCACGCAGATTTTTCATCAACTGCGCCCGCGAAAAGCCCGTGCCGTACCACGCATATTCATGGCGCGGAAGCCCGGAGCGGTGCGACAAAAAGTCGCGCACCGTCAGATGATTGGTCGCATAATCATCGTTCAGGCGGAAGGAGGGCATGTATTCGATGATCGGGGTATCGAAGTCCAACTTGCCTTCAGTGGCCAGCATCGCAGCCGCCGTGGCCGTAAAGGCCTTGGAGCAGCTGGCGATCTGGTAGAGCGTATCGCCGGTGGCGGGCTGAGATTCGTTGTCCTTCAGCCCCACGCCGTCACACAGCAGCACCTTGCCGTCCTTCACCACGCAGATTCCCGCCGAGGGAACCTCCCAAACTTTCAGCTGCTCCGCCAGATGGGCGCGCAGATTGTCCAGCCAATCGTTCACAAAGCTCACACCTTTCTGCCGCGGGCGCATCCCCCGCCAAATGCGTTTGTTTTTATTCCGTCACCTTTTTGAAGCACTCTTCGCCGACGGCGGGGTTGAGGGCGATGCCGAAGAGGATCTCGCCGATTTTGCCGTCGTTGCCGGTATCAAAACGCAGCGTCATGCCGTTGAAGAGGGCAAAGACATCGTTGATCTGGAAGGTATCGTAATGATAGTGATCCAGCTCACTGGTCTTTTTGTTGTAGGTAAAGAACAGCTTGCCGTCCTTGTTTTCGATCACAATGTCGCCGTAGGTGGCATTGCGGTAGGTTCCGGCGTAATCCGCCAGGTCGTGCGTGGGCTTGGTGCCCTCGATCTTCGGAGGATTCATGCCCTTGAGCTGCTCCGGAATGGAACCGAACACCTGCGCCACGAAATCCCGCCAGCGGTTATTCCAGTCTCCGCCCTTCGCGCCCAGCACGCGGTCTATGATCTCGTAGGTCGTGGCGTAGGTATCGAAGGAATCGTTGAAGTTGGTCAGCGTCACCACGCCCAGCTTCTGATCGGGAATCATCGTCACCAGTGCGGAGAAGCCGTTGATGTTGCCGCCGTGCTCCACCATCACATGGCCGCGGTAGGTCTCCACGAACCAGCCCATGCCGTAGGAGAAGAAATCCATTTCCTTGCAGGGCATCAGCAGCGGCTCGCTCATGAGCATATTGGCCTTGTGCATTTCCTTCATTGCGGCCTCGGAGATCAGCTGCTTGTCGCCGACCTTGCCGTTATTAAGGTTAAACTGCACCCACTTGAGCATATCGTTGACGGTGGACATGATGGAACCGGCAGGTCCGTAGGGCGCGCCGATGCCCTTTGCCATGTCCTCGCGGTCGCTCTTGAGGAAGGGGATTTCGCGGATGCCCTGAAGCTCCACAGGGGTGGGACGATCGTAGGGCGTTGCGTGGTTGGCGTCGGCCTCAATCGCATCGACATAGAAGGTGCTGCGGGTCATGCCCAGGGGCTCGAAGATCTCTTTCTTGACGAACTCCTCCCAGGTCTTGCCGGTCATCTCCTCCACGAGCATGCCGGCGGCCACGATGCAGGTATTCTGATAGCACCAGTGAGAGCGGAAGGACCAGCCGGGCTGCATGTTGCGCAGATTTTCCACCATTTCCTTACGGGTGCAGGGGCCGTCAATCCAGTAAGCGTCGTGGCGGGGCAGGCCGGTGCGGTGGCACAGCAGGTCGCGCACGGTGACGTTCGCAGTGGTGAAAGGCTCCTTAAAGCGCAGCCAGGGCATATAGCTGACCACGGGCTTATCCCATTCCAGAATGCCGCGATCCACCAGAATTGCAACCGCCGCGGCGGTGAATGCCTTAGAGCAGCTGCCGATCTGATACAGCGTGTCGGGATCGGGCTTGACCTGCTTATCCATGTTGGCGTAACCGAAACCCTCAGCCAGCTCCACCTTGCCGTCCTTGACGATGCCGACCGAGATGGACGGCTGATCCCAGGCCTTGAGTTCTTCCGCGATCATGCCGCGGAGGCTTTCCACGTTGATCATATCTGAATTTCCTCTTTTCTCCGATTTCCAAACCGAAATTCTTACGATCAGATGTCGTAATCCAGACCCAGGCCGGGCTTATCCAGCAGGGTGAACACGCCGCCCTCGCGGGTGAAGCCGCCGGCAATGCCGTCGTCATCGCCTTTATAGAACATAAAGCTGTCGCAGTCCGCCTCGACAATGGCCTTCTTGGCCGCCACCAGGCTCACGCCCGCGGCGATGGAGATCTTGTTCTCCTGCATGCAGCCGACCATGCAGCCCACGCCCGCTTCTTCCGCGATGTCCGCGATCTGCGCGCCGTAGTACAGGCCGCCGCACTTCATCAGCTTGATGTTGTAGAAGTCCGCGCAGTCGAGCTTGGCGGCTCTGTGCGCGTCGTGAATGTTGTGGATGGATTCGTCGAGCATGAGCTTGACGGAAGTGGTGTTCTTTCTCTTGAGCTCCGCCGCGCCTTCAAAATCCCACCAGGGCAGGAACTGCTCCGCCGCGTCAATGCCCAGCTTCTCGAATTCGGGCAGCGCCTTGAGCGCGGTCTCCACGCTGTATCCCTGATTGGCGTCGATGCGGATGCGCACATCGGGGCCGACCGCATTGCGGATCAGCGTCAGCGCGCGGATATCGGTAGCCAGATCCAGTCCGGTCTTGACCTTGAGGATGCGGAAACCCTTTTCAAAAACATATTCCTTGGCGTCCGCCTCCATCTTTTCGGGGGCGTTGATGCCGATGGTGATGTCGTTGTGGACGACGGGATCGGTGCCCCCCAGCACCTTATAGACCGGCAGACCCTTCTTTTTGCCGATGATGTCATAGAGCGCCAGATCGAAGGCACACTTGGCAGCGCCGTTGGAATAGATGATGGAATCCATCAGCTTGTGCGCACCCGCAATGTCCATCGGATCAAATCCGATAAAGGCATCCGCGAACATCTTCATCACAATATAGCAGGTATCCATCGTCTCGCCTGTGACAAAGGCCAACGGTGCGGCGGAACCCAGGCCGTAGATGCCTTCGTCCGTTTCGATCTTTACCGTCCAGCTGTCAGCATCTTCAATCACACCGAATGCCACGCGAAAGGGCTCCTTCAGCGGCGCGGAAAACTTCTCGATTTTAACCTTGGTGATCTTCATAGCTCTAACCTCCGTCTTTTTTGCTCCGATATACAAGAAGGACCCGAATTGAAAACAACTCAGGCGCTTGACTGCATATTCGCACATCGCCGTCCCTCCGTTGGGGCGAAGCGCTTTGGCTGTTTCTTATGGTATAGCAACCATTTGCAAAATGCAACCGGTTTTCTGCTTACTTGCACAAAATATACAGAAAAACAACAAAATATACAAAAAAGCAACATATCATTTCCTCAATCGCCGGTTTTCAGCATCATTTGTTGCATTTTTATTTATGTATAATTCATTCTCTGCATGTTCATTTCTCTCAAAAAGCATTTTCTTTCCGCTAAGTTTTTTTCTTTTTACATAAAAAAGTTTCCGGCATTTCACATCAAATATGCCGGAAACTCTCTTTATTGCTTTATCATAGAAAAGCGCCTGTTTTTTAGTCTGTCAATAGGCCGCTTTCCCTCACAAACGCCAGCTCGCGCTCTATGTGCGTATCCCGCGCGCCGTCATGTTCATTGAAGGGATAAACGCAAATGTGCTTTTCGGAGCGAATGCGGTTGTAGGTGGCATAATAGCACAACGCAGGGCAGACGGGATCAGCCAGCCCCACGCTGGCAAAGACCTTTGCCGTGATGCGCTCCGCCATGTTCATGGTGTCAAAATAGCTCAGGGTTTCGTAAACGCGCTCCAGGCTGTCCGGATAGCGGCGCAGATAGTCGTTGACCGAGGTAAAAGACCCGTGGCGGTGCTCTACGCGGTACTCAATATTGCTGTTGCTGGGGACGTTGACCAGCGCAAGCTTCACCCGCCGATCCAGCGCGGAAACCACCATGCCCAGCGCACCGCCCTGGCTCGTGCCGCGCACAAAAAGCCGATCCCGATCGATAAAAGGCAGGGTTTCAAGGAAATCCAGCGCTTTGACGCAATCCATATAGACCGCACGATAATAATATTCATTCTTATCCAGCACGCCTTTGCTGTTCAGGTTCGTGACCATGCCGCTGTCGGAATAGTGTGCGCAGTTGCCGGTGACGCCGCCCTGCTCGCGGCAGTCGATGGCGAGCACCGCACAGCCGAGCATCGCAAAGGCCACATGATCCGAAGGCGCGCCGCGGCTGCCGGTAAAGCCATGATATTGCACCATGGCGGGATATTTTTCCTTTTGGAGCACGGCCGGCACGATGAGCCAGCCGTGGATGCGGGTTTCGTCGAAACCGCAATACGATATGTCGTATACGTCCACCGCCGCGATGGGGTAGTCGATCTTTTCAACCTTTGCCTCCAGCGGCACGGCGTGGGTCTGCTTCAGCGTTTTTGCCCAGAATTCGTCAAAGTCCGGCCGCTTGGTCAATTCCGGTAAATAGCTTTCCAATTCTGCGATTTTTTTCTTCAAAAAGTCCATCTTTCCCTCTCCTTTGTAAAACAGCCGAAGCCCCGGAGCAAAATCCGGAACTTCGGCTGCACGTTATGCTTTTACAGGATTACTTGACATCGGAATCGTCGAAAACATCGCCGCACTCCGGGCAGAACTTCGGCGGATGAGCGGGGTCTTCCGGCTCCCAGCCGCACTCGGCGCAGAACTTGCCCTTGTTGA
>ENA-ORMN01004382-ORMN01004382.1-human-gut-metagenome-genome-assembly--contig:-NODE-4382-length-10210-cov-3.435155_pt1 | contig 10210 bp, 8 predicted proteins | sample MGYA00242102_ERZ508993 | MGnify/ENA primary metagenome ERZ508993 (study PRJEB26280, sample SAMEA2338770) | human gut metagenome | biome: human gut; feature: human-associated habitat; material: faeces... | reverse complement strand
TTATTGAACACATGGACTGCGTTTCCGCCAAATGCGAAAGAGATTTCACTTCCGATTGATAAATCTTCTCCACCTGTTAAATCCATCGTCTGTACGATGATAATGGTATCTCTTCCACAGGCATTGACATGTAAATGAATCGCACTTCCCATCATCTCGGATACGTCCACTTTGCCTGTGATGGCATCTTTGCCTGGCTGAGCTAAAGCGATGTGTTCTGGGCGGATTCCAAGGGTGATTTCCTGTGATTTTACGTTATTTTTAGCGAGTGCTGCCTGTTTTTCTTCGGAAAGTATAATGGAAACACCACCTAATTCTACACTGTATTTCCCAGACTGTTCTACGAGTTTCGCATCAAACATATTCATCTGTGGCATACCGATAAAGCCTGCTACAAAGATGTTCGCTGGATGGTCAAATACTTCCTGTGGAGTTCCGACCTGCTGTACGATTCCATCCTTCATGATAACGATACGGTCACCAAGTGTCATGGCTTCTGTCTGGTCATGTGTTACATAAATAAATGTTGTATCAATTCTCTGACGGAGCTTGATAAGCTCTGCTCTCATCTGGTTACGAAGCTTGGCATCTAAGTTTGATAAAGGCTCATCCATTAAAAGAACTTTCGGTTCTCTTACAATCGCACGACCAATGGCAACTCTCTGACGCTGTCCACCGGATAAAGCCTTTGGCTTACGGTCAAGATACTGTGTGATATCAAGAATTTCTGCCACTTCGTCCACTCTCTTATTCATCTCGTCTTTTGGCATCTTACGAAGTTTTAATGGGAATTCCATGTTCTCGCGAACTGTCATATGTGGATACAGCGCATAGCTCTGGAATACCATAGCGATATCACGACCCTTTGGAGCTACATCATTCATTCTCTTTCCATCAATGAGGAGTTCTCCGCCACTGATTTCTTCGAGACCGGCTACCATACGAAGTGTTGTGGACTTACCACATCCGGATGGACCTACTAATACGATGAATTCGCGGTCCTTGATGTCAAGATTGAAGTCCTGAACTGCTAATACGCCTTCGTCTGTAACCATAAGATTGCTCTTCTTCTGGCCCTTTTTGCTCTTCTTCTCTGTGTTTGGGTAAACTTTTTTAATATGTTTTAATGTTACCTCTGCCATATTCTTAGACTTTAGTGATACTGCCTCCGCACGATATCACCTCGCAGCCGGCGATTACTTCCGCGCCACATTACGACAGGTCTCCACACTGCCGCACCGCAAGTCTGACGGTTATCCTCCTTTTCTTTGCCCTGACCGTTCAGAAAGTGGAGTGAGACGGTTCAGGGGGGAATAAAAATTTTAATTTACAGGATTTCCCTGTAATTTAAGGCTGAGTATACACTACTTTTTTTAGTTTGTCCATACCCTTTTAAAAAAATTTCATTTTGCAGTCAAGTTCTTTGTTCAATATGTATAATTTTTGTTATGTTTTTCAATCACTTTTAACAATTTTTTTGTATTCGACAAAAAATACTTGTAATTCTACTTATATAAGTTATATAATATGCTTATCAAGCGACTGGAAACATTTCCGAAAACGATTCCAGTACATAGTTACATACTCTTAAGTCGCAAGACACGCAAGGATATTTAAAAAGGAGGATTCATTATTATGAGAAAAATGAAACGATTACTTGCAGCAGGCTTAGCAACAATCATGGCTTGTTCCATGCTCACCGGATGTGGCGGCGGAAGTTCCGATAAGAAAGCATCTTCTGATAAGGACTCATCCAAAGGTTCTGTTTACTATCTTAACTTCAAACCAGAAGCAGATGAACAGTGGCAGGAACTTGCAAAAGAATACACAGACGAAACTGGTGTTCCAGTTACAGTAGTAACAGCAGCAGCAAACCAGTACGAAACTACTTTAAAGAGTGAGATGGGTAAATCCGAAGCTCCTACTCTTTTCCAGGTTAACGGTCCTGTAGGTCTTGCTTCATGGAAAGATTACTGCTACGATTTAACAGGTTCTGATATTTTAAATGAACTTACAAGTGATAAGTTTGAATTAAAGAACGGCGATGAAATCGCAGGTGTTGGTTACTGTACAGAAACTTACGGTTTAATCTACAACAAAGCACTTCTTAAAAAAGCTGGTTACACACAGGATGATATCAAATCTTTCGCAGATTTAAAGAAAGTTGCTGAAGATATCACAAAGAGAAAAGATGAATTAGGATTCTCCGCATTTACTTCCGCTGGTATGGACGGTTCTTCTGACTGGAGATTTAAAACACATCTTGCAAACCTTCCTATTTACTATGAATACCAGAAAGACGGAATCACAGATACAAAAGCAATCAAAGGTACTTATCTTGATAACTACCGTAACATCTGGGATTTATACATCAACAATGGAACATGTGATGCAAAACAGTTAAGCAAGAAGACTGGTGATGATGCTGTAGCTGAATTCACAACAGAGCAGGCTGTATTCTATCAGAATGGTACATGGGCATATGGTGATATCGCTGATATCGGAAATGATAATCTTGGAATGCTTCCTATTTATATTGGTGCTCCTGGCGAAGAGAAACAGGGACTTTGTACTGGTACAGAGAATTACTGGTGTGTAAATAAAAATGCAAGCAAAGAAGATATTCAGGCAACACTTGATTTCATGAACTGGTGCGTAACTTCTGAAGAAGGTACAAAGATGATGTGCAGCGCAGACGGAATGGGATTCGTTATTCCTTTCAAAAACAACTTAAAATCTGAAAACCCACTGGTTAACATCGCAAACGACTACATGGAAAAAGGTTATACTCCTGTAGACTGGACATTCTCCACAATGCCATCTGAACAGTGGAAGAACGACTTAGGTTCTGCACTTACTACTTATGCAGCAGATCAGACAGACGCAAACTGGAAGTTAGTACAGAATGCATTTGTTGACGGATGGGCTAAAGAAGCCGCTGCCGCTACAAAATAACTTTTTATAACAAGTTTAAACTCCTCTATTTGAAACAGTTCGAAACAAATTAAAACAAAAACTTATAAACATATCTCAGATACAGGGTGGACATACCGTCCTCCCTGTATTTTTTAAGGAGGCTATTGCTACTATGGAAAAGTCCATTAAAAAATACTGGCCGATTTTTGTACTTCCTACATTCGCAGCATTTATCATCGGCTTCATCGTTCCTTTCATCGAAGGTATTTACTTATCATTTTGCAAATTTACTACAATCAGAGATGCCTCTTTCGTGGGCTTATCTAATTATGTAGAAGCATTTAAAGACAATACATTTACTCATGCATTTGGCTTTACAGCAGTTTTTGCTGTTGTAACTTTAGTTTTAATCAACGTTCTTGCCTTTGCTATCGCACTTGCACTGACACAGAAAATCAAAGGCACAAACATTTTCCGTACTATATTCTTTATGCCTAACTTAATCGGTGGTATCGTACTCGGTTATATCTGGCAGTTAATCTTTGATGGTATTTTTGAAAAATTTGACCTGGCACTGAAATTAAGTGCAAAGCTTGGTTTCTGGGGTCTTGTCATTTTAATATGCTGGCAGCAGATTGGTTACATGATGATTGTTTACATCGCCGGACTTCAGGCAATCCCAGGCTCCTTAAATGAGGCTGCCATGATTGACGGAGCAAATAAATGGCAGCGTCTCATTCATGTTACGATTCCAAACATGATGCCTTCTATTACAATCTGTACATTTTTAACAATTACAAACTCATTTAAACTCTTTGACCAGAACCTGTCCCTGACAGGCGGTGAACCGATGCATCAGACAGAAATGATGGCACTGAATATTTACGATACCTTCTACGGCCGTGTCGGATATGAAGGTGTCGGTCAGGCAAAAGCGGTTATCTTCTTTATCATCGTTGTCGCTATCGGTATGATTCAGCTTTATGCTACTAAGAGCAAGGAGGTACAGCAATAATGAAAAATAAAACAAGTGGTATTTTTGCAACTATATTTTTTACCCTTATTTCCATATTATTTGTCTCACCAATTTTAATCGTTTTGATGAACTCCTTTAAAAAGAAAGCATTCATCAGTTTAGAGCCATTTAAACTTCCAAATGAAAAAAGTTATGTAGGTCTTGAGAACTATTTAACCAGTATCTCAAAATACGACTTTATCAAAGCAGTAGGCTGGACCGTATTTATTACCGTTCTCTCTGTTATCGTTATCCTCGTATGCTGTTCCATGTGTGCATGGTACATTACCCGCGTACAAAACAAGATTACAAAATTAATTTACCTTTTATGCGTATTTTCCATGGTAATTCCTTTCCAGATGGTTATGTTCACTTTATCAGGAACTGCTGATACACTTGGATTAAATACTCCATGGGGACTCATTATTGTTTATCTGGGGTTTGGTGCCGGACTTGCCGTATTTATGTTCTGCGGCTTTGTAAAGTCTATCCCTGTTGAAATCGAGGAAGCAGCTATGATTGACGGATGTAATCCTATCCGTACTTTCTTCTCTGTTGTCCTTCCAATTATGAAACCAACTTATATTTCTGTAGGTATTCTTGAAGCAATGTGGATCTGGAACGACTTCCTTCTTCCATACCTGATTCTTGATATTAAGAAATACAAAACCATCTCCATCATCATCCAGTACATGAAGGGAAGTTATGGACGAGTAGATATGGGTGCCATCATGGCATGCCTGATTATGGCAGTTATCCCTGTTATTGTATTCTACTTAAGCTGCCAGAAATATATTATTAAAGGTGTTGCGGCCGGAGCAGTTAAAGGGTAATATATTACATATCATTTATTTGGAAGGTAATGCGTATGACAATCAAAGATATTGCTCGTTTATCGGGATACGGTATTGGAACCGTATCCCGGGTTTTAAATAATCACCCAGATGTCAGCGAAAAGGCCAGAAAGAAAATATTGAGCGTGATTGAAGAAAATAATTTCCAACCAAACAGTAATGCCCGACATCTGAAAATGCAGTCCAGTTCCTCTGTGATTCTTATTGTAAAAGGAACTTCTAACCTGCTATTTGCTGACATTGTAGAACAGATGCAGTCTCTCTTCTTAAAGAATGGAGAAAATGTTTCTACCTATTATATAGATGAAGACGCCAATGAAGTAAACTATGCGATCCAGCTTTGCCGCGACCGCAACCCAAAGGGAATCGTTTTCTTAGGTGGTAACTTAGAATATTTTAAAGAAGATTTTGCACACATCCACATCCCCTGCCTTTTATTGACCAACAACAGCAGTGATCTGGACTTTGACAATCTTTCTTCTGTGACAACCTGTGATGAACAAGCTGCCCAGTCCGTCATTGAGTATCTTGCTAAAAAGGGACATACCTCTATTGGTGTGGTCGGCGGTAATCTGACCGAAACAGAAATCAGTTTCCGCAGATTTACCGGTGCAAAATGGGGATTTAAAAACAGCAAACTTTCATTTAACCAGCGACTGCAATATGAGCCTTGCCGCTTCTCCATGGAAGAGGGCTATCAGGCAGCTATGCGGCTTTTAAACCGTAATACTGCTATCACTGCTATTTTTGCAATGAGTGATCTAATTGCCCTTGGAACAATGCGTGCAATCTATGACATGGGAAAAAGAGTACCAGAAGACATTTCCATCGTTGGATATGATGGTATCGCACTTTCCAGATACTGCGTACCCCGCCTTACAACTGTACAACAGGACACAACACAGCTCGCTAAAAAGGGAGTTGACCTGATGCTGCAGCGAATTAATTATCCTTATCATGCAACACATAAAACAACACCATTTCATTTGATTGAAGGTGAAAGTGTTATGGAATTGAACGGAGATAAATAAATATTATTTTCCAATTCAAAAGACAGAACACTATAGCAATTTCATAAAACAATAAAAGATAGTGTAGCACTATGTTTAACATTACAATAAAAATATAAACAAAACGGGAGGTCTCTTATGAGAACCGCAGGAATATTAATGCCAATCACTTCCCTCCCTTCTCCTTACGGGGTTGGAACACTGGGACAGTGTGCGCGTGATTTTATACAATTTTTACATCGTGCCGGACAGACATACTGGCAGATACTTCCGATATGTCCAACAGGATATGGGGATTCCCCTTACCAGTCCTTCTCTTCCTATGCCGGCAATCCATATATGATTGACTTTGATGACTTAAAAAAAGAAGGACTATTACAGGAAGAAGAATATGCTTCTATTTCCTGGGGTGATAATCCAGCAAGAGTAGATTACAGCCTGCTCTACAGCCATAAATTTTCTATCTTAAGAATAGCATGTTCCCGCATATCCGGGGTACTTTCTGAACGTTTTCAGACTTTCTGTAAAGAACAGAACGTCTGGTTAAATGATTATGCATTGTATATGTCGATTAAAGATTACTACGGCGGTCAATCCTGGCAGGAGTGGCCGGAAACTCTCCAGAAAAGAGAAAAAGATTCTCTGGAAGCCATCCGCCAGGAACTTACCGATGAAATCCTGTTCTGGAAAAAGGTTCAGTTTTTGTTTTTCTATCAATGGGACAAATTAAAAGCATATGCAGAAGAAAATAATATAAAAATTATTGGTGATCTTCCTATTTATGTTTCTTACGACAGTGCTGACGTTTGGGCACACCCGGAAGAATTCCAGCTTGATGAAAACCTTTGTCCAATCGAAGTTGCCGGATGCCCACCCGACGGATTTTCCGCTGACGGCCAGCTTTGGGGCAACCCTCTTTTCAACTGGGACTACATGAAAGAAACTGGATATCAATGGTGGGTAAACCGCATTGCTTACCAGTCAAAAATCTACGATGTGATTCGCATCGACCACTTCCGCGGATTTGATGAATACTATGCCATTCCATACGGTGATTCCACCGCCAAAAATGGATATTGGAAACCAGGTCCTGGCATGGATTTATTCACTACGATTGAGAACAAACTTGGTAAACTTCCTATCATTGCAGAAGATCTCGGATTCTTAACAGACTCCGTAAAACAGCTTTTGGCATCTACTGGATTTCCAGGAATGAAAGTCCTCGAATTTGCCTTTGACAGCAGAGATACTGGTTCTGGTTATCTTCCACACTGTTATCCAAATAATTGCGTTGTATACACAGGAACACACGATAATGATACCATTCTTGGCTGGTTTGAAACCGCTCCGGAAGAATTCCAAAACAATGCTATTCGTTACCTCCGTCTTACAAAAGAAGAAGGTTATCATATTGGTATGATGCGTTGTGCCTGGGCAAGTGTTGCCGATACTGCGATTATGCAGATGCAGGATTTTCTTGGACTTGGAGTGGAAGGCAGGATGAATACACCTTCTACACCGGGCGGAAACTGGACATGGCGATGCCTGCCGGGAGATTATAATAATGAACTGGCAGACTGGCTCTATGAAGAAACCAAAATATATGATCGACTGAATTAATTGAATTGAAGAAAACAGCTCCTCAAAAGAGAAAAACCCTATATTTGTGGCCTTAGAGCGAGGATTGAATGCGAGCCTTGAAGCGAACATTCAACCCACAGCGATAGAGTCACAAATATAGGGGTTCTTCTTTCTTTGGGAGCGTATCCCGTGTCTATAGAAAATTCCTATTTAACTATTCAGCTTTTCCGATAGAACCGAAGATTTCCATCTTTTCTTTTACAGTAGCTTTGATTGCTTCTGCACCAGGAGCTAATAACTTACGAGGGTCAAATCCTTTACCTTCTAAGTCTTTGCCTGCTTCGATATATTTACGTGTAGCTTCTGCGAAAGATAACTGACACTCTGTGTTTACGTTGATCTTAGAAACACCAAGGGAGATAGCTTTTTTAATCATATCTTCTGGGATTCCTGTACCACCGTGTAATACGAGAGGCATTTCTCCAGTTAATTTCTGGATGTCATCTAATACGTCGAACTGTAATCCAGCCCAGTTTTCTGGGTATTTTCCATGGATATTACCGATACCTGCTGCTAACATTGTTACACCAAGATCAGCGATAGCTTTACATTCCTTAGGATCTGCACATTCGCCCATTCCTACAACGCCATCTTCTTCTCCACCGATAGAACCAACTTCTGCTTCGATAGACATTCCTTTTTCATTACAGATTGCTACTAATTCTTTTGTCTTTTCAACGTTCTCTTCGAATGGAAGATGAGAACCATCAAACATGATGCTGGAGAATCCAGCTTCGATACACTTCTTAGCTCCTTCATATGAACCGTGGTCAAGATGAAGTGCTACTGGTACTGTGATGTTTAACTCTTCTAACATTCCGTTTACCATACCTACAACAGTTTTGTATCCTGTCATGTATTTGCCCGCACCTTCGGATACACCTAAAATAACTGGGGATTTACATTCTTCTGCTGTTAACAGGATTGCTTTTGTCCACTCAAGGTTGTTGATGTTGAACTGTCCTACTGCATAATGACCTGCTTTTGCTTTCTGTAACATTTCTTTTGCTGAAACTAACATATTTTTTACCTCCACACTTTGTGATTTTTGGTGTTGGCTTTATTATAACCTAATTGCACCAAAAAGAAAATACTTTTTTAGTCAAATTTCTCAAACACATCAAAGTTCACTCTCTCCGGGAAGATGGTTGACCAGGATCGAGACTGCTTTCTGATGACAGAAAATCTCTACTTCCTTATGATCTCCGCCGTATTCTCCGTCCAGCGTCCATGCTACTTCTTCCTCTGCTTCAACTGTAAGCTTCCGTGCCTTGAAAGAATAGATCAGGTCAGAATTGTCCTCCATGTTGAGAAGATTCCGGACAATCTCCTGCATTTCCAGCGGGTTCTTAGGCTGTACGATCAAAGTGACCTCAAAAAGGCCGTCGTTCATATCCACATCCTTGGTCAGATTCTTAAATCCGCCCACAGACCTGGAATTGGTGATCATTCCGTAGATAAAATTATCTTCGATCACACCATTCTCTGTTGTCACTTTCATATGGTAAGCCTTGATATCCAGAAGTCTCTTGGCACCTTCCAGGACATAAGCGAGATGACCCAGAATGTTCTTCAGATCCTGACTTGTCTCATAAGACACATCTGTAAAAAGACCAAAAGCAGCTACATAAGCAAAGGTCTGGCTGTTGAATCTGCCTACGTCGCATCTGTAAATCTCTTCCTTCATGATCATAGATGCCGCATCCAGCATATTCTTCGGCATGAAAAGGCTGTTGGCAAAGTCATTGGTGCTTCCTGCCGGTATGTATCCGACCGGAACCTTGCTTCCCACCTCGGTAATTCCTGTAACCACTTCATCCAGCGTGCCGTCGCCGCCGCTGCAGACGATCAGATCAACCTTGTCTGCATATTTCTTCACCTGTTCATAGGCATCCTTCGGGGCCTGAGTTGCGCGGATGATCACCTCATAACCGCCTTTATTAAAGATATCTACTATATCCATCAGAGATGTCTTGATCTTGCCCTTCCCTGCTTTGGGATTAAAAATAAATACCAGTTTTTTCTCCAACTTCATTCCTCTTTTTCATTACCATTTATTTTACACATAAAATCAATTCACATATGATACTATAAAAAAAAGAGGGCCAAATGTCAACGCTTTTGCCCTCTTTTATAGTCTTTTTAGAATTAAAACAAGCTAAATTTTTTTGGTCTGTTCTGCTTATTTTTGGAAAAACTGAATCATTTCTTTTCCATTTTTTATATTCTTCCTGCTTAAGTCTCACGCACAGCGTCCTTCATGGACTTCACATAGTCCTTTACATATGGGACGCAGTTTTCTCCATGTGCGGCACAAATTTTCACAATGGCGGATCCTACAATCGCACCGTCGGACTGGGCAGCCATTTTCTTTGCCTGCTCCGGGGTGGAGATGCCGAAGCCCACTGCACATGGAATGTCCTTTGCAGCTTTTACCAGCTTCACCATCGCTCCGATATCAGTGGTGATCTGGGTTCTGGTTCCGGTTACGCCAAGGGAGGAAACGCAGTATACGAAGCCATTTGTCTCTTTTGCAATCCGGGTGATCCGGTCGTGGGATGTGGGGGCGATCAGGGAAATCAGCTCCAGACCATACTGTTTGCAGACCACATCGAACTCCTCTTTTTCCTCAAAAGGTACATCAGGAAGAATCAGTCCATCCATTCCAATTTCTGCTGCTTTCCTGATGAAACGCTCTGTTCCATAGGAAAAAACAACATTTGCGTAAGTCATAAATACCATTGGGATACTGGTTTTTTTACGGATTTTTACCA
>ENA-ORMN01004372-ORMN01004372.1-human-gut-metagenome-genome-assembly--contig:-NODE-4372-length-10226-cov-6.106283_pt1 | contig 10226 bp, 7 predicted proteins | sample MGYA00242102_ERZ508993 | MGnify/ENA primary metagenome ERZ508993 (study PRJEB26280, sample SAMEA2338770) | human gut metagenome | biome: human gut; feature: human-associated habitat; material: faeces... | reverse complement strand
GTCGGCAACTTCGACACCGGGCTACCAGAGATAAACGTATCCGTGACTGCCTCAATTCGCCTCCGAATAAGCTTCGATGCCTTTTTTGAGCAGCTCCATGCAGCGAGTGATGTCCTTTTCGTTTATGACGTAGGCCATGCGGATCTCGTTGACGCCGGTGTGCGGCGTCTTGTAGAAGCTCTCGGCCGGGGTGAACATGAGCGTGTCGCCGTTGTCGTCAAACTCCTCGAGCATGAACAGCTGGAACTTCTCGGCATCGTCCACGGGGAGCTTGGCCATGACGTAGAACGCGCCCTTCGGCTCGGAATACACAACGCCGGGGATCTTCTTGAGTCCCTCAACGAGCGTGTCCTTGCGCGCGCAGTATTCCTTGCGCACGGCGTCAAAGTACTCGGGGCCGACCGAATACAGCGCCGCGGACGCGACCTGGTCGATGGTCGATGCGCAAAGGCGGCCCTGGCACCACTTCATTGCGTGGTTATACAGCTCCTTGTTTCTCGTGATGACGCAGCCGATGCGCGCGCCGCAGGCGGAAAAGCGCTTGGAAACGGTGTCGATGACGACGATGTTCTCCGGCGCCTCCTCGGCAAAGGAGCCGAAGGACTGCAGCGGCTCGCCGCCGTAGACGAACTCGCGGTACACCTCGTCGCCGATGAGGAACAGGTTATGCTCCTTGGCAATGTCCGCCATGAGCCTGAGCTCCTCGGGAGTGAGCACGGTGCCGGTGGGGTTGCCGGGGTTGGTGAACAGTATGGCGCGGGTGTGTTCGTTTATAAGCGGCTCTATGCGCTCGCGAATAGCGAACTTATAGCCTTCCTCCGCATGGGTGGTCAGCGGACGGATGGTGGCGCCGGTGGCACGGACGAAGGTATTGTAATTGGGATAGAACGGTTCGGGGATTATTATTTCGTCGCCGTCATCCAGTATGCAGTTGAGCGCGATGGTCAGCGCTTCGCTGCCGCCGGTGGTCACGAAAATGTCGTTGGTGGCATAATGTATGCCCAGATTATCGTAATAACCCTGAACGGCCTTTATCATGTCGGGTATTCCGGGGGAGGGAGCGTATTCGAGCACCGGAAGCTTGAAATCACGCACGGCGTCAAAATACGCCGGGGGCGTGGCTATATCGGGCTGGCCGATATTGAGATGATAGATCTTTACACCCCTCTTGGCGCATTCTACCTGATAAGGATAGAACTTGCGGATAGGGGAAAGGTTGCATTTTTCGATTTTGCTCGAAAACTTCATTTGATGTGTTCCTCCTGAATTATTGTGCTTGTACTGCTTGTATTATCCCAAAGGTGTTCCCTTTGAAAAATATTATTCGCGCTTAGGTGGTCGGCGGCTGCGCCCCGCCGGTGCCCACTGTTTTTTGCCCGGTAACGGCGTTGTATGTTTCGCTGTAAAGCTTTTCGGTCGCGTCCGGCACAAGTTCGCCGTTCACATATTTGTCGCGATACGCCGTGGCCTTATAGCCTTTGCGGGCCTTTATGGTCACCTCGCTGTATGTTGCGGGCTTTGTTGTATCGTAATTTATTATGGTTTCGCCCGGCTCTATCACTTCGTCTATAACGCCGCGGGTCTTGTACGTTACGCCCTCCTCAAGCGGATCGCCGTAAACATACACGGTAACGGTGTAATTCACCTGATCGCAATAGGCGAATACATATACTGGATAGCCCGTATTATTGACAAAATTAAGGCTTTTGCCGGATTCAACAGTGCCTGTAACGGTTGAGTCAAGGCCGGTGTCAACGTAGCTTGACGGCCAGGAATGGTGCTTGCGCTCGGTTATGGATATGCCCTTTATATTTTGCGAAAGTATATCCTCAAGCGTGGAGCCGCGCTGCATGCTGGCCCCTGCGCAAAGGAGCGCATTATACATGGTTGTGGACACCTGGCATATGCCGCCGCCGGGCTGATCCTCATATTGGTTGCCGTTGACTATGCCCGGCGCGAGCGGCCAGCCTCCCGCCTCTGTACGGGGGCCTATGTATGCATTGAAATTGAACTCGGTTCCGTTTTCAACCTTCATGCCGTTGAGCAGCGTGCACGCCTTCTGTATGTTGCCAACGCGCTTTTCGTCCCGCGCGGCGCGGCTGCCGCCGAACGAGGTTTGGAACGAGGACACCGGCTTTGTATGCGCCTTCACGTCGTCTATTGTCATTTGCGGCTTTGTGTATTCAAGCTCCGGCTCAAGCGTGGCCTTCAGCTGACCCGCGCTCAGCAGCGAGGCTATGTTTTGATACAGCGCATCCTCATCGAGCATATAGCCGTCCACGCCTTCATGGAAGATGAACTCCGGCTCCGCTGAGGATGATACGGCAACTGCATACGGCTCAGCGGGTTCGGAATCGAGCACGCCGCCGATTTCCGCAAGGCGAACCTTAAGCGCGGCTTCATTCGGCACGAACGCAACGGGTATATCCCGCCCGCTTTGGGCTATCTCATCCTTCTCCTTGGCGTTTTCTATCACCGTGCCGCCACGTCCCAATGTCAGCGCCTCGGTAATGGCCGCGTCGAGCGTGCTGGACGGCCTAATGTCCGCCGCGGTCAGCAGCCACATGTTCGTTGAATGCGAAACCGTAATGTGTATGCTGCGAAGATCCTCTTCAACGCTGGGCAGCACCGCTTCGCGGGCCTGCTTATAGTTCATGCCCGCCACGTCCACGCCATTCACGGTTATGCCCTGCAATATAGTGCCGTCGTCAATAACCTGTTCAATTTCGTCTTTGCCGGGCTTGCCCAGAAAAATATACAGCACGGCCGCAACAATGCTCAGCGCGGCCAATGCTATCAATATTATTTTAGATATGGCTTTGGGGCGGGAAAAGCTGTTCTTTCGCCTGTTTCTCGCCTTTTTAGTGCCGGATTTTTGCGCTTTAGCTTCCATAATGCCAATTCCTCACACAAAATATATTATACAACAACCCTGTCCTGCCTTCAATATCAGTTTAACACGCTTTTATGGATAACTGTGTTGCCTTAATAATAAACTTTGTTTGGCACAAGGCTCGGCTTACATTTTTTCGGGTTCTGCGATTTCGCCCTCGTCAACAAGCGTAATGCTCTTTATGCGCTGGGGGTCAAGCGGCCTGTCGCTGAAATTTGTGGGCGTGGCGGCTATTGCGTCAACAGTCTCCATCCCTTCCACAACGTGGCCGAACGCGGCATACTGCCCGTCCAAGTGCGGCGCATCCTGATGCATAATGAAGAACTGGCTGCCTGCGCTGTTCGGATTCATGGCGCGGGCCATGGATATTACGCCGCGCTTATGCTTTATGGGATTTTTCACGCCGTTTGCGGCAAATTCGCCCTTTATGCTGTATCCCGGGCCGCCCATGCCGGTGCCGTCCGGGCAGCCGCCCTGAATCATGAAGCCGGGTATAACGCGGTGGAATATAAGGCCGTTATAGAAACCCTTATTTGCAAGGCTTAAAAAGTTATTCACGGTGTTCGGAGCGGCCGTGCGGTCAAGTTCTATTTTAATTTTTGCTCCGTTTTCCATCTCGATGATTACCATTTTGTTTTCTCCTTTTAAGTTATATTTTTAGTTGAACAGAAACGTCATTGCAAGCGCGCCGTATATATTGAACGCAATGCCGAACACCGCCGCGCCTTTTTCCCATGCTTTAAGCCGCCTTTCCCCGCCGCTCAGGCATATGTACATGAGGGCCATAGGCAGCATATCGCATGTGTAGCGCGCGCCGAACTGCCACCCGCCGAGCGTTTTGTGCAAACAAAGGCAGACGAGCATAACCGCCATTGCCGCGGAGAGCGCAATGCGCACGGGTTTTACGCCATGCCGCAGCACGTTCCTTACCGCCGCGGCAAAAAACAATATGAACAGCGGATTTGCAACATAGAACATGAACCCGTCAAAGAACGGATAGTCAAGCGTAAGCCCCTTCTTTATCCGCACGGGGTAAAACAGCAGCTTGAGAAGATTATCCTTAAGATAATATATATCGAACTGCCCATGCTCGCTGCCCACAAATTCCGGCAAATAATTATGTCCAAACTCAAGCGGATTGTCAAAGCGGATATAGTTATACCACATCATTGCCGCCGCAATCAGCGCAACCGGTATCCATGCCTTCCATTGGCAGAACAACGCCGCAAGCTTGCCCATGCCGCGCTGCCTGTTTTTAGCATAGAACCATACCATAAGCGGCGCGAACGCCACCGCCGCGAACGGGCGGCAGCCCACCGAAAGCGCAACCAGCGCATACGCAAGCGCCTGCCTGTCCTTATATGCAGCTATTGCCGCTAAAAGGAGCAGCAGCATCATAATGCTCTGCGCTAAAAACCACACGCCGCCCATAGTGCTCATCCACATAAGGTTGCTGCCGAACGTTATGAAAAGCCCCAGTATCGCGCTGTCATTAGCGCCATAGCCCGCATAGCCGCAAAGCTTAAACGCCGCCGCGGCTATAAGCAGCGTTATTATCATTATTATAAGGTTATTCGGCGTATCCGTGCCGAATATAAGCACGAACGGCAGCATTACAACGCTTGGAAACGGCGGAAAGGAAACATAGTATTTGCCGTTGTATATGGCAAGCTCAAGATAGCTTATGTCCTGCCCCAAATCCGTGCGCCCTTCAAGCCACGCCTGCGCCTGAAGTGTATAGCTGTCCCACGGGCAATGCGCAAGCAGCGTGCCTCCAAGCAGATCATGTATCAAAACATAGCAAAGCAGCATGAACAAAAGCATTGCCGCCATTGCTCCGCGCCGCTGCTTAGCCGTGCTTACGCCTGCGGTTTCCATACGAATGTGTTGGGCTTTTCCTGCCCGCGCAGCACCCTCAGCGCGCCCGCGCAAAGGGCTTCCAATTCAAATTCGCCCGCCATTACCTCAACGGGGGCAATCCAGCTTACATGCTTCGTTATTTCGCCGCTGAGCCGCTTTGAATGGGCCGCGCCGCCGGTAAGTATAATCCTATCCACCTTGCCGCACACCGCCGCCGCAAGCGCAGCAATGCCCTTTGAAAGCGAATACGCCATCGCGTTGAACACAAGCTCCGCGTGCTTATCGCCGCTCTCTATCATTTTTTCAACCGCACGCACATCGCTTGTGCCAAGGTGTGCCTTAAGCCCCGCGTTGCCGCGCACCATCTTTGCAAGCTGCGCTTCGGTATATTTGCCGCTGCAGCACAGCGCCACCAGCGGCGCCACCTGTATCGCGCCGCAGCGCTCCGGGCCGAAGCCGGCATCGTCGTCGCTGTACATATCTATGCTGCGGCCCTTGTCAAACAGCCAAACGCTTACCCCGCCGCCAAGGTGCTGCACGATGAACGTGCATTCTTCAAACGGCTTATGCAGTATCTCCTCGGCGCATTTTCTTGCCATGGCGCGGGTGTTCAATGCATGGCCGCGGCTTTCGCGCGGGAGTTCGGGTATGCCGCTTATGTGCGCAATATCCGTCATTTCGTCCACGCCCACGCAGTCGTATACCATTGCCGGTATGCCAAGCGGCCTTGCTATGGCCTCCGCCACGGCGCAGCCAACGTTTGAAATATGCTCGCCAACTATATGGTCGCTGTTTACATAGGAGAGCATATCCGCATTCACTTCATATGCCCCAACCTTGCACGGCGGGAACATTCCTCCGCGGGAAACTATGCAGTTGAGCGATTCAACCGGTATATTCCTTTCTTTAAGCGTATTCAGCACGCATTCCTTGCGGAAATCAAGCTGATCTATTGCGCGAAGGAATTTCGCGGTGTCCTTCTGGTCGTGCTCTATGCTCGTGCGGAAAAGCTCCGTTTCCCCATCGAACACGGCAAGCTTTGTTGACGTTGAGCCGGGGTTTATTACCAGTATGCGTTCCATACGTTCTTTCCTCCTGATTTAGGTTTATTCAATTTTACCACATGCGTTGGATATACTCCACACCCAAACGGATAATATATACTTTATCGGCGCACAATAAGCACATGAATGAACAAACAGCAACAACAGCATTTATCAAAAAGCCCCGCTTTATAGTGAGCATATCCGGCGGCAAGCGGCGGGACATGAACGCCACGCTTGATTCGCTCCGCGCCCAAACATACGGCGAATGGACGGAAGATGCGGCGGAGCAAAGCTTCCCGCACGACTATGTGCTGCGCATACACGCGGGCGATACGCTGCATCCTGATGCGCTTTTCCGCATGGCGCACGCAGTGGAGCGCGCGGAGTACGAACCGGACATGATATACGCGGACGAACTGATTCAGGAAGGCAAAAAGCCCTATGAAGAACACAAAAAATGCGAATTCAGCCGCGTTACCGCGCTGTCCTATGATATGTTCGGCGCGCTGCTTGCCATACGGCGGGAAATATACGCCGCCTGCTGCCCGCCGCAAGGCGAATACGATGCGGGCGCGGAGTACGCATTCCGCCTGAGATGCATGGCAAAGGCCCGCCGAATAGTGCATATTCCGCTGCCGCTGATAATAAACCACTCCCCCGCCGCAACGCCCGCAGCTGCGGGCATTTCCGCCATACGCAGCTACCTTGAGGCCGAACGGCGGGAGGAAAGCGTATCCACGGGGCTGTGGCAGGGCAGCTTTATAGTGCGCGCACGCAGGGAACCGCGGCTAACTTCCATTATAATACCAAGTCTTAACGAGCTTGAGCCGCTCAGGAGGCTGCTTGAAAGCATAGACCGCTGCTGCATGGCATACCGCCACGAAATAATAATTGCGGACGGCGGCAGCGGGGACGGGCGGCTGCTGAATTATTATGACCTGCTTGAAAAGAACAAGGCCGCGCGCATAGCAAAAAGCGGCACGGCAGGCTTCAGCGCGCTTTGCCGTGCCGGTGCGGACATGGCAATGGGCGATGCGCTGCTTTTCATAAGCCGCGACGCGGAGCTTATTGAGCCGAACACGCTTTACGCCCTATCCTCCCAAGGGGAACGCGAGGGCGCCGCAGCAGCGGGCTGCATGCTGATAAGCCCGCAGGGGGCGCTGATAGCCGCAGGCGGGGCAATAAGCAAGGACGAGAAAATAATCTACCCCGCGGATAATGAGCGCATTACGCACACGGTGCGCACAGTGAGCGTGCTGAGCGGGGCATGCATGTACATGCGCGCGGACATGTATTTTTCAAGCGGAGGCTTTGACGAAAGCTTTGACGCGCCGCAATACGAACCGCTGCTGCCCGTTGGTGCAGACGCGGAGCTGTGCCTAAGGCTTGCGCGGCGGGGATTGGGCGCGATATACGCCCCCGATGCGCGCGTGGTGCTGCATCGTCCGCTTGCCGCGATATCGTCCGCACCGGAGAACGTGCGCCTAAGGTGCCGCGACGCGCTTAGGCATCTGAGCATAAACGGCGACCCATACACGCCCAACGCATAAAGGCTCCACCGCTTGCGTGGACAGCTTTTGGGTACTGTACTATTTAGTTTCCACTTGCATATTCGTTCTGATTTGCATATAATATAAGCATAAACCACGCCTACCGGAGACGGTTGGCCACATAGTAATTACTTAGATATAGTAACCGCTACAGTTGGCACTCGGAGCGGTTACTTCCTTTTTTGGAGTCTCATTACGAATTCCAAGGTTGCCAAGAACAACCTGAGAAGTCCAACGATAAATGAGCCGCATGCAAAGAACAAAGCCCATGTCACCATTGTGGTCACCTCCTTCCCCTGACATATATCGTAAGGTCAGGATAAGTGGCCAACCGTCCCCTTTTCACGTCGGGGTAGGCGCTTATGTTTATTATAATGTAGAACAGTGTCGAATTGCAATAAAAACGCACTAAAAAAGCCCCCTCGTCGAGGGAGCTTTTAATCTCTTTATTTAGTTCTGCTTATCCTCCGGCAGCAGGCCCTTTCTGGTCAGGTCTATCTTGCCGTCGGGCTTGATATCGATAACGCGGACGAGTATTTCGTCGCCTAAGCTCACCACGTCCTCAACCTTCTCAACGCGCCTGTTGGCCAGCTTGCTGATATGCACAAGGCCCTTCTTGCCGGGCTTGAGTTCCACCTGAGCGCCTATGGGCAATATGTTCACCACCTTGCCCAGGAACACTTCGCCAACCTCTATGTCCTTGACGATATTGTCTATCATCTTCTTTGCGGCGGCGCTGGCTTCCTGATCGGGAGACAGTATGAACACGCGGCCGTCGTCGTTTATGTCTATCTTCACGCCGGTATCGGCAATGATCTTATTGATGGTCTTGCCGCCGGAGCCGATGACTTCGCGGATCTTATCGGGATGGATGCTGAACTGCAGCACCCTGGGCGCATAGGGAGAAAGCTCCGCGCGGGGCTGCGCAAGGGTTTCGAGCATCTTATCCAGTATGAACAGCCTGCCGCGGCGTGCCTGTGCAAGCGCGCGGGTCAGAATCTCTTCATCAATGCCCTTTATCTTTATATCCATCTGAATGGCGGTTATGCCGTCCTTGGTGCCCGCAACCTTGAAGTCCATGTCGCCAAGGAAGTCCTCAAGACCCTGTATATCGGTCATAACGGCTATGTTGCCGTTGGCGGGATCCTTAATAAGGCCCATGGCAACGCCCGCAACGGGCTTCTTGATGGGTACGCCCGCATCCATGAGGGACAGGGTGCTTGCGCAGATGGAAGCCTGTGAGGTTGAGCCGTTGGAGCTTATGACCTCGCTGACGAGCCTGAGCGCATAGGGGAATTCTTCTTCGGAAGGAATCATGGGCAGCAGGGCGCGCTCCGCAAGGGCGCCGTGGCCGATTTCACGCCTGCCGGGGCTGCGCACGGGGCGGGTTTCGCCAACGCTGTACGGCGGCATATTATACTGATGCATATAACGCTTGCCGGTTTCGTCGCTTATGCCGTCCAGCATCTGGGCATCCTCAAGGGAGCCGAGCGTGGTTATGGTCATAACCTGGGTCTGGCCGCGGGTAAACACGGCGCTGCCGTGCGCGCGGGGCAGCAGACCAACCTCGCACCATATGGGGCGTATCTGCTCCATGCTGCGTCCGTCGGGGCGTATGCCGCGGTTGATTATCTTATCGCGCACTATTTCCTTGGTTATGTTATAAAGTATCGCGTCAACATCCTTGGCGCAGTCGGGATCTATTTCAAGGAAATGCTCGGTAACCTCCTGCTTCACCTGTGCGCTGCGCGCTTCGCGCTCGTAGCGGTCGAATGTGTCAAGGCTCCACTCCACCTTATCGAAGGCATAGGCGCGCACAAGCTCGGTGAACTCCTCGTTGGGCTGATAGATGTTCACTTCCATCTTGGGCTTGCCGACTTCCGCCTGCATATTCTCTATAAAGGCAACAATTTCCTTTATGTAGCCGTGGGCGAACAGGATGGCCTGCAGCATTTCGTCCTCGCTCAGCTCGTCCGCGCCCGCTTCAACCATCATAACCGCGTCCTTCGTGCCGGCAACGGTCAGATGCAGCTTGCTCTTTTCGCGCTGCTCGCTGTTCGGGTTGATTATATACTGCCCGTCGATATAGCCAACGCTCACCGCGCCGGTGGGGCCCATGAAGGGCGCGTCGCTTATGGCGAGGGCGGCGCTTGAGCCTATCATGGCAAGTATTTCGGGCTGCACGTCCTGCTCAACGCTAAGCACGGTGGCAATGACCTGAATGTCGTTATAGAATCCCTTGGGGAACAGGGGCCTGAGCGGCCTGTCTATAAGGCGGCTGGCCAGTATGGCCTTTTCGGAGGGACGGCCTTCCCTTTTGATGAATCCGCCGGGTATTTTGCCCACGGAATACATTTTTTCTTCAAATTCAACGCTCAGCGGCAGAAAATCCACGCCGTCGCGCGGGGCCTTGGCCACCGTTGCGCATACCAGCACCGCCGTGTCGCCGCAGCGCATAAGCACGCTGCCGCCGGCCTGCTCGGCATACTTGCCGGTTTCGGCGGTAATTGTTCGGCCCGCCAGCTCCATTGAAAATATCCTTTGCATTTGCTTCTTCTCCTTCTTATAGTCCATTTTTATTCATACTGTCTTATTATAACTCATCCCGCGCAAAAAAGCATCATTAATTTGCGTAAAAGGAGAAAAAGGTGAGGTGGCGTTTGAAGCCTGCCGCAACCCCTCAGTCGGCGCAGTGCAAACTCTGACCAAAAGGCGCCACCGCTTGCGGGGGAGCTGTCTGTGAGCGATAGCGAGCAGACTGAGGGGGAACAACTCACGGCACTTGGCAGCTTTAAGCCGTTCCCCTTTCGTCACGGCTCACGCCGCGACACGAACGCTGGTTGGAATATGGTCGTCTTGCAGCGCTGCCGCTTGCAA
>ENA-ORMN01004370-ORMN01004370.1-human-gut-metagenome-genome-assembly--contig:-NODE-4370-length-10229-cov-7.320523_pt1 | contig 10229 bp, 8 predicted proteins | sample MGYA00242102_ERZ508993 | MGnify/ENA primary metagenome ERZ508993 (study PRJEB26280, sample SAMEA2338770) | human gut metagenome | biome: human gut; feature: human-associated habitat; material: faeces... | reverse complement strand
TAAAAAACTATATAATATAATAATTAATATTGATAAAGCATTAACAAATTATTTAAAAGGAACAGGTATAATAGTAATTGTAGAAATAATTGAATATACAATTATTTATTTAGTTGTAGGACATCCTAATTATTTATTATTAGGTTTTTTAGCAGGTATAACAACATTTATTCCTTATTTCGGAGGGCTATTTACTAATATTATTGCCCTTATTACAGGATTTTGTGTATCAAAAAAGCTATTTATTATATGTTTAATAATAGCAATTGTTGTTCCTATAATAGATGGTTATATAATAGATCCTAAAATATATGAAAAAACAAATAAAATAAATAATTTAAAAGCTATCTTAGCTTTAGTAATATGTAGTAATTTATTTGGTATACTTGGTGTATTAATAGCTATACCATTTTACATAATACTAGAAGAGATAATAAAAGAATTAATAAAGAAATGATTTTAATTAAGCATTATTAATGTTATAATTGAATAAAGAAGTTATATGGAGAGTAGTTAATATGGAATGTAAAAAATTTTGGTCGTATGTTATTGATTTTTACATATATTATGCTATATTGTTTATTGGTTCATCGATAGTAAAAAATCTAATAATGTATAATGGTACAATTAATCTCTTTAGAATGCCTTTATTAATTGTATGGTTTATTCTTATATTAATAAATGATTTAATGTTAGGAAACAGAAGTATAGGTAAACATATGATGGAAATAGAAGTGGTAGATGAAGATGGAAATATACCAAGTGCATGGAAACTAATTGTCAGAAGCTTAATTTTAGGTTTATTATTTCCTATAGAAATATTGTCAACCTTAGTTTTTAATAAAACAATTGGTGATTTTATACTTAAAACAAAAGTTATAGATGAAGTAAAAGAACATAAAAAAATAAAAAGAGGAATATTATCCATTTTTTCTGGTGGAAAGAAGAAAAAAGTTAAAAACAAAAATAAGCCTAAAGGAGTGATTGTAGAAACTCCTGAGTTTTTAGTTATGATTTCTAAGATTGGCTTAATTCTTTTTGGAATAATTCTTTTTATGACAACCCCTTTAGATGAGATGATGGTTTATCCATATCCTTTATTTGTTTGGTTATTTGGGGAGATGTTTGTTCTTTTTTACTATATTTATACTATTAGAGAAAAAATATATGTTAGAAAAGACGAAATAGAAGTAAGTCATATTTTTGGAAAAAATAAAACTTACTTATATGAAAACATAACTAAAATAGAATTAAGAAGATTGAAATCATTTCCTATGATAACGAGATATAAAATATGTTTTAATAATAATTCTAAAGTGTATTTTGAAACAGGACTTAAAAACGATAAAAAATTAATAGAAAAGCTAGAAGAAAATGTATCGCCAGAAAAATTTATTTATAAGTGATTTAGGAGAAAGTGTATGATAAAAGAGAAAGAAAGTCCAAAAAATTGGTTAATTAATGATACATTTTATTTAAAAATAACAAATAATGAAATGTATAATGGAAAATATTTGATATTTAATAAAGTTGGTGAAAGAAAATCAGCTGGAAAAACGCCATTTCCTGTTTTTAGGGCGAAAATAACAAATGATGAAAGATTACCAAAAACAAAAGAAGAATTAGAAAAATTAGAATATGTTATAACGAGATTAACATTATGGGAAGAAAGATTTATTCCGTATTCCTCACGCAGTAAAGAGCAATTAGAACAAGAAAAAGAAGAAAAAAGTAAAACAGCTTTTTACCCAGATGAATTTGGAAATTTAAACCATTATTTATTTAGTTTGATGCTTGTAAGAAAAAGTAAAGTACCAAGTGATTTGAAATATTTAGGTAATTTTGAATTAACACCACCAAAGGATGAGTACATACCATTTACGGAATTTAATATTAATCTTTTTTTACCTGAAAAACTCCAAAAAGGAATAATAAAGGGTTATGAATTATATAACAAAAGAAAAAGTTTATTATATGATATGGGATACTCTAATAAAATACGAAATGAAGCTAAACTTAGAATTGATGTTTTGGAAGAATGTATAATAAATGAGTTAAAGTTTTAATTATATAATAATTGTTTAAGAAAATTAATGTTATACTTGAATAAAGAAGTTATATGGAGGGCGATTATGAATCATGTATTATTTATAATAATTGAAGTAGTTTTAGTATATTTAGTGTTATCTTATATAGCAAAGAAAAGAAATGAAAAATATATAAGAACACCTGTTTTAATAGGAATAGTTATTGTATTAACTTTATTACCTATAGAAAGTAAGTTATTTAGCTTTAAAACAGCAGAGCAAGGTTTTAAATATTTTTACCCAACAAGTTCAATAGTGGATAAATTTGACTATAAAGATAAGAAGATTATTTTATATAGAAAGAATGTAAAAAATAGTAATAAAACGGTATATACTGTAGATGGTTCAATAGCTGTTTTTAAAAAAGAAAAGGATAGATGGAAATATATAAAAAACTTTAGTACAAGTACAACTGGAGCTCCAGGAACAAATTCATATTTGTATATTAAAAAAGTAGAAAAGAATATATCATTTGTGAATGTAAAAATAAAAACAGAGGAAAAACCAGTTGTAGAAGATTCATTAGGTTCAACTTTCATAGATTATAAAAGTCCTACCGCAAATAGACCATTCTGGGAGTTTTATGGTATAGTAGAAAATATTCAAAAAGGTTATTATGTAAAAGTAAATAATGAAACAATAAGAGTAAGAATAACAGTGGATGAAATGCTATCTGTAGATGATATTCCTAATTTAGAGGGATGATGTTTAATATTATAATTAATAAAAAAGAGAATTAATTTATATTAATCCTCTTTTAATTTATTCATTATTATTTGTTTCTTCAGTATTTTCTCCTGTACTTGGAGTTTCTGGTTTAGTATCTTCACCTGGTTCTGTAGTAGGGGTATTGTCTTCACCTGGATTAGTTGGTTCAGTAGGGTCTGTAGGGTCAGTTGGTTCTACTGGGGTAGGATCAACTACTTCTTCTTTTTTCTCTGCTACTTTAAATGTAATAGAACCTTTTATTAAATCAACTCTTTTAGAAGAATGTAAGCTTTGTGATAGAATAGTTCCATCATCTTTATCACTTTCTACATATTCTATTTTTATATCAGTTATACCATTACTGTTTAACCAAGATTTTGCATAATCAATACTTTTTCCTTCAAAGTTAGGAAGTAGGGTATATAATTTTGTGGCGCTTAAACCAGTTTTACCAATTGTAGTCATTTCAAATTTGTCTTCAATGTCAAAGTCCATTTCTTTAGTCATTGTTTTTGTTGATGTACTTAAATTCTTTTTCATTGCATCTTTTACTTTATTTAAACTACTTTGATTAATTATATAGTTATATAAAACCAACCCAGTTCTTTCATCATAGATATTTTGTCCAGATCCTGCTAGGTAAAGTTGTTGAACATTTATTAAGTTACTATCATTACTACTTGTTTCTAAAACTGTTTTAAATATATCATAGAAAGATAAGAGTTGTTTTGTTGTAAAGTTTGTATCCATACTTTCACTTACTGTATCAAGAATATTTAAAGCTTGACTAGCACTTTTAATATTTTTTAGTTCATTTAACATAGCTTGAACAACAATTTGTTGGTTAACTCCTCTTTGAAGGTCTCCTGTAGCAAAAGCATATCTATTTCTTGCAAATGATAAAGCTTGTTCACCATTTAATTTTTGGTATCCTTCTTTTAAACATATTTTTCCATATCTATAACTATTATCGGTACACATATCTGTTGGAACATCAATATATACACCACCTAAAGCATCAACTAGTTTTACAACTCCACGGAAGTTGATTTTCATATAGTAATTAATTTTAACATCAGTAAATCTTTCAATCGTTCTAATCATATGATTAGTACCACCCCAAGCAGCATGTGTTATTTTATTTTCAGTTCCCATATTTGGAATATATACATAACTATCTCTTGGAATGCTTAATATTGTGGCATTTAATGTTTTAGGATTAAATGTAATAAGCATTAAGGAATCACCATTTCCTGTAGCATTTTTATTTAGTTTATCTCCAGTAGCATCAACCCCCATAAGTAAAAGGGTAAATGGTTCTTTAATACTTGAATTTTGATTTAGTGTTGTATCATCTTCACCAGTTATTTTACTAATTTCAGATTTTTTATATGTTTTTTCTAGTGATTTTAAAACTTTTGTTTCTTTATCAATTTTACTATAAGTTTCAATTGATTTAAACATTGTTACATAGTTACTTGAAACAATAATAGCGTCAACTTTCTTTTTATATAAATCACTAATTAAAGAACTCAAATCATCATAATCAACTATAGTGTTATTATCATTTAACTTTTCATTTTTTATTAACTGCATTCCTAAAACATGATTATCAATATCACTTTTATCGTTAAGAATGCCTATTTTTTTATCTTTTAAATCTTTAAGTTCTTCAATTTTACTATCCGTTCTTACAACTAATGAAGTAGAGTAAGTTATTTTATCTTTATTTATATTGTTAATTGAAGAGTAAGTTTTAAAAACAAAATAACCTAAAGTTGCTTGTCCTACAGTTAAGATAAGTAGAATAATAAAATATATAATATATCTACTTGTTTTTTTCTTCTTAATTATTTTTCTTAAAAGGAATATTACAATTAAATTTATAAGTAATAAAATACCTATACCAATATATCTTAATTCTGTTTCAACTCCACTTATTAAAAGGATAGAGTATGAAAGAAATAAGAATGATATAAACATTAAAATAGATGTTATATTAATTACTTTTTTAAATTTATTTTTCTTTCCTTTTTTTATTTGTTTTTCTTGTTCATTATCCAATTTAATCACTCCTTATTAAAGCATAAACTAATTATACAATATTTATTTAAATCTATCAATATTTAAACAAAAAATAAAAGTCATTTGTCGTGACTTTTATTCTAAAACGGTTATATTTTTTGTAAATGTTTTGCTTGCATTTTTATATTGTACTAAGTATTCTACTTTGTATGTTCCAAGTTTTGTTGTGTCAATAGTATCAACAACTTCACCTGTTTCATCAGTCATTTTTATTGTTATTGTAACTTCACTTGTAACATCACTACCTTCCATATAAACACGAATAATATTTTTTAAATTATCTTCGACATATGTATCTCCAATGTGAAGGGTAACATCATTACCATAATAATTAAATGTTACATCAGGTGATAAGGTAAGCGTTTCACCGCTAGATCTATTTGTATCAACTTTTTCGAATGCTGTGTAAACAACATATGTTGCATATGGATTATCAGTTGTAATAGAGTAGGTAGCATCTTTTGTAAATCCAAGAAGTTTACCATCAGCATAAACCTTATATCCAAAGTTTCCAAATTTTTGGTCTTCACCTTTATTTAATGTTGGCATATTTACAGCATTCCATGTAAGTGTTAATTCACCATTAGCATAGTTTGAAGTTAAACCTGTTACATTTTCTAAAGGAATATAAGCATTTGAAATATCAGTAGGTTCTGTCCCTCTTTTAAATAATTCAGTAATCTTCATATTACTTGGTGTGTTTTCACTTGGAAGAAGTCCAGGATTTGTTCCTTTTTCAATAGTTACTGAAATAACACTTGAAGGGCGTTTAAAATCTTGTCTAGTTCTATCAAATACAGCTTTAGAAAGTGCTCTATATAAAGCATTACGATGAGAGGTCATTTGGTTACTTGTTAAGTATTCACCCTTAGTATTAGTATCAAATCCAGTCCACATTGCCATAACTATATTTGGTGTATATCCAACGATCCATCCATCTGGAGCAGCAGAACTTGGATATCCCATTTCTTGTCTTGTTTTACTATCATAGTTTGTAGTACCAGTTTTTAAAGCTATAGGAGTATTAATTGCTCCACGAACACCAGTTTGAACAGCAACTGCTTTTAATACATCAGTAATCATATAAGCAGTAGAATCACTCATTACTTTTGTTTTGTCTGATGAATAGTTAAATGTTTCACCAGTATTTCTTAGTACAATTTTATTTATAGAATATGGTTCATAGAAATATCCACCATTAGAGAATGCTTGATAAGCTCCTGCCATAGTAAGTGGGTTAGAGCCATTAAATGATCCAATTGAATGAGCCTCATGTAAGTATGTGCTTCCTTCAGTTGTTTCTGGTACAATTCCAAGAGATGTTACAAATTCATAAATCTTTTTATTATCAACTTGTTGGAAAGCTTTTAAAGCAGGAACGTTTCTTGAGTCACTAAGAGCATATCTTAAAGTTATATCGCCAAGATATCTAAAGTCATAGTTTTGCATAACTCCGCCACCTGTATAAGAATATTTTTCATCCCTAAAAATTGTATATGTACTCCAGTTATTATATTCCATACCAGGACCATAATCGAATAGTGGTTTAGCGGTAGAACCAATTTGTTTATTTATATCAGTTGCATAACTTAAAACCCTTTCACCTTTTCTATTTCTTGCTGAACCTATTGCTAAGATTTTTCCAGATGTTGATTCAATAGCAGCAACTCCAGCTTGAAGAGTAGGTTTTCCACTAGGCCATGTATATGTTTTTTCATTCATTACATTATTAACGCCTTCTTGTTTTTTTGTATCCATATTAGTGTATATTTCCATTGGATAAAAATATGGGTCAAGACCAGTTTTCTTAATAGCTTCTTTTACAACGTAATCAATATATCCTTGATAAATACTAGTAGAATTAGAATTAGCATTTAAAATTGATTCAATTGATATATTATTAGCAATTTCAGCTTCTTCTTTTGTTATATATCCGTGTCTAACCATTAAATTTAAAACTGTTTCTCTTCTTTCATAAGCATATTCTGGATTTACAGTTGGATCATATTCTCCAGGTGCTTGAAATAACCCTGCGATTAATGATGCTTCAGCTAAGTTAAGTTCATAAGCATGTTTATTAAAATAAGATAAAGATGCTTGTTCTATTCCATATGAATAATTACCTAAGTAAGGATTATTTACATAATATTCTATTATTTGTTGTTTAGAAAGATTTTTTTCTATTTTAAAGATAGATAAATATATATCTGTAAATTTACGAGTTATACTAACATCAGAGTTAGTAAGATTATTTTTTGAAACTTGCATTGTTAAAGTAGAAGCACCACCAGAATCATGACCTAAAACTTGTCCGATTGCCGCCTTTATAAATCTTGGAGCATCAAATCCATTATGTTGGAAGAATCTTGAATCTTCTGTAGCGATAATTGCATTAATTAATACTTCCGGTATTTCATCATATGTAACTTTTTCACGTTTTTCTTCTCCAAGTGTTGCTTTAAGTTCATTTTTATTATCATAAATAAGGGTTGTTTCATTTCTCTCGAATTTTTCTAAATCAAATTCAGGTGCTTTAACCGCTATATATATAAAGAAAGCAACCATCACAACAACGCCAACGATACAGAAAACTATACCAATAATAACAATTGTTTTTATAATCTTTCTTATTTTACTATTTCTAGCAGTGTTATCAAGTATTTGTGTAAAAGCCATTACAACGACAAATAAAAATGTCATTCCAAGAGCAATTAATTTACCAAAAAGTAAATAACAAATACCAAATACTAAAGCAGTTAAAACAATTAAGCTTAAGATAAATAATTTATCAACTCTTCTTCCTTTAAAGTTTTCATTTGTTTTTTTAATTTTTTTCTTCTTTTTCTTTTTTACTGTTACTTTTTTCATATTAGCTACAGTCCCTTCTAAATTATCAATATTTTCAATGTTTTCTTGTTTTATATCATTAATATTAATATTTTTATTCTCTTTAACTTCTTCTTTTTTAGGTTTCAGTTTATTTAATACTTTTTTAAAATCAATATTTAACCTTATTTTTTTCATTTCATTATTATCAGTTTTTTTCTCTTTTTTAACTTTATCAGTATTATTTTTCATAAATACCTCCATGTTCATCAACTATTTTTAAATAATCTAATCTAGGATTTAAATTAAATTTTATTTTATATCCTTTATCTTCAAAATAAGAAATGGGAATAGATTTTCTTGTATTATTATCAATAAAATTCAAGAAATCTTTAGCAAATAAAAGATATGTTGTATTTAAATTATTAAATCTAACTATAATAAAACATATGCCATTATGTTCATCAATTTTTCTTATATGTTTTATTTGATGTTTATGTATATTTTCTAAAGGAAAACTTGTTTTAGAAGTTGTTTCTTTAGCTTCAAAATCAATATATTTTCCTTTATAAAGGCCATTATAATCAGTTGTAGATGGTTCTTTAAAATAAGCAAGTGTTATTTTATTTAAAGATGTTTTAATTACTTGAATTGGTGTAGGCTTCTTATGAATTACAGCAATATTTTTTTCTAAGTAATAATTATTTGTTAGGTTTAAATCATCTTCCAAGGTCATCCCACGATTACCAAAGGTTTTAACTTTATTTATCTTTTTATCTTTATTTGTCCCAACAGGATATTTTATGTTCATATTATTTCCCTTCTTGTTCATATTAAAATTATACTATAAAAGTGATTAAATTTCTATTCTTTTTTATTATATTTAACATAATTTGATATCTTTTGTCGAATATAATGAAATATTTACATTTTGTAGTATATTAATTATAGAAAGAATGAAAAGAGGAATTTTATGAATAATGATTATGTAAGTTTAGTATTAAATGATTTATTAAGTAGGACAAGATACAGTAAATTAAAATTAAATACTTATCATTTAAATGAAATAAAAAAGAAATAAGTTATATTATAATTGACAAATTTCTTTTTTTTTCTTAAAATATAGTATGTAAGGATTGGTGAAGTGTATGTTTCAAAATAATTTGAATTTAACTGCTAATGAAATACTTGAAAAAGAATTTAAAATAGATACTAGAGGTTATAGATTAAAAGAAGTTGATCAATATCTTGATTTAATTATTCAAGATTACGAAACATTTATTAAAATAATTGAGCAACTATCTAAAGAAAATCAAAAATTAAATGATGAAATACTTAAATTAAAACAAGATTTAAGAGATGCATCTATTCAAACAGAAATAGCTAAAGCTAGTCCAGGAAACACAAATAATTTAGATGTATTAAAAAGATTATCTAACTTAGAAAAAGTTATATATGGTAGTGAAAAAGAAGATAAAGAGTAATAATATTTTAGGCAAACGCTGTATAATTATTATATAGAGGAAAGTCCATGCTCGCAAAAGCTGAAATGCTTTTAGTGTTTGTGCTTAAGGAATAAATAACTTAAGGTAGAGTATTCTAACGGCTTAAAAAGAAACCTAAGTCTTTTGATATGGTGTCTTTTTTATAAAGTGCTATAGTGACGAATTTATTAGAAATAATAAAAGTGGAACGAAGTAAACCCCACAAGCGAGAAACCCAAATTATGGTAGGGGAACTCTAATAAGGAATAAAAACTGATTTAGAGATCGAAAGATAGATAAATGTTTGCCACCTTTAAGGTACAGAACATGGCTTATTAAATGTTATTATTAAAATAAATAGAGGTGTTATTTTGAAAGATATTGGAGAATCGTTTAAAGAAAAACGAGAAGAAATAGGAATTACTTTAGAAGAGGTTTCTAAAGATTTAGGAATAAAAGAAGTATTACTTGAAAACTTAGAAGAGGGAAATGCTAAAGTGTTTAAAGATATTTTGGAAATAAAAGACACAATTGAAAGTTATTCTAAGTATTTAGGACTTGATACAGAAAAAATAATGGATGAATATAAGGTAGGAGCAATCGTAATTGGTCTTCCAAAAAACATGAATAATTCTTTAGGATTTGCAGCTGAAAGAACAAAAGAATTTGTTAAAGTGCTAAATAATACTTATGATATTCCTGTTTATGAGCAAGATGAAAGATTATCATCTGTTACGGCTAACAACGTTTTGCTGCAAGCTGATATTTCAAGAAAAAAAAGAAAGTCCAAAGTGGATACGGTAGCAGCAACTGTAATTTTGCAAAATTATTTAGATATAAGAAAGGGAGAAAAAAATGGAAAATAACGGAGTTAAACAAGATAATACGTTTACGATAGTAAATGATGATGGGCAAGAAATTAAATGTGAGGTTTTATTCACTTATGAAGATGAAAAAACAAAGAAGAATTATATAGCATACACTGACAATACACTTGATGATGAAGGTAATACAAAAGTATATGCCTCTATATTCAATC
>ENA-ORMN01004369-ORMN01004369.1-human-gut-metagenome-genome-assembly--contig:-NODE-4369-length-10230-cov-6.347322_pt1 | contig 10230 bp, 10 predicted proteins | sample MGYA00242102_ERZ508993 | MGnify/ENA primary metagenome ERZ508993 (study PRJEB26280, sample SAMEA2338770) | human gut metagenome | biome: human gut; feature: human-associated habitat; material: faeces... | reverse complement strand
CTTCGAAAGTGCCATACTTAAATGATGTGTATATAACCCCTCCTTGTTTTAGGGCTTTGGTCATTTTCTTCAGCACGTCAGTCAGTTCATTGTGCGGCAAATGTAAAATTGATGAACACGCCCAAATGCCATCGTATTTATCGATTTCGGATAGTTCTTGAAAATACATTTGTTTCACTTCGATTCCCGTATATTTTTCTGCCAGCCGGCAGAGTTCTTCAGAACCATCAACGGCATCTACATGAAAACCGAGTTCGAGGAAGTATTTCGTGTCTCGACCTGATCCACAACCAAAATCCAGAATGTAAGAATTCTTTTCGAGTTTGGAAAGAAACAAATCCTGAATTTGAGTTATATTTGCGTTGACTGTGTTGTCGCAAAACTCAGCAGCATTGCGATTATAGTATAAAATTGTTGAATCATAATAATTGTGTTTCATTGATTCCACCATACTTTCTATAGCTTGTATCATGTACCATAATGGAAGTTGATATAATAAAAATATTATATACTTTATACTATAATACTATTTTATATATTTATCTTTTTGATATGCATTATATGCAAATTATTACTTTTTTTATTAATGTAGTTTATAAATTTTTTGCTATAAATTATTTCCCGGGAAATAATTGGGTAAGATTAGTGTGATATTAACAACACTTTTTATAACTTATGAATTATAATTGTTAATAAGTCATGAAAAAGTAATGTTTCACGTGAAACATAAATAAAAAACACTAAAAATGTGAGTAAATAAGTATTTTTTATGATATAATCTATATATGATTTATTATTAATTAGGGGGTGCAAAATGAGCTATCTTGCATTATATAGAAAATATAGACCACAAACGTTTGAAGAAGTGGTAGGGCAACAATACGTAACAAAAATATTAAAAAATACTATTGATAGAAATATGACATCTCATGCATACTTATTTTCAGGACCTAGGGGAACAGGAAAAACAACAATAGCTAAATTAATAGCTAAATTGTTGAATTGTGAAAGTCCTATAAATGATATACCTTGTGAAAAATGTCCAAGCTGTATAGCATTTAATGAAAAAAATCATCCTGATATTATTGAAATGGATGCTGCTTCAAATAATGGCGTTGATGAGATAAGAGAAATAAGGGACAAAGTAACATTAATGCCTTCTATTTCAAAGTATAAAGTTTATATTATTGATGAAGTACATATGCTTTCAATCGGAGCATTTAATGCTTTGTTAAAAACACTTGAAGAACCACCACAACACGTTATATTTATCTTAGCTACAACAGAACTATATAAAGTTCCAGCAACTATTATATCAAGATGTCAATGCTTTAATTTTGAGAAAATAAGTGAAGAAGATATTGTAAAAAAATTAAAGTATATTGTAGAAAAAGAAAATATAAAGGTAGAAGAAGAAGTCCTAAATTTAATAGCTAAATATTCAGATGGTGGACTTCGTGATGCAATTAATCTACTTGATAAATTGACTTGCTGTTCTACTAATATAACGATAGATGATTTTTATGAAATAAAAGGAATAGTTAAAGAAGAAGAACTCTTTGATATAGTTAGTGCCCTTGTTAACGGTAATACAAAAGAAGCACTTGAAAAACTTGATTATTTAGGCAAAAAAGGAAAAAATCTTATATTATTTGCAACTGAGTTAATTGAGTATTTAAAAAACATGTTAATAAGTAATAATACATATGGGCTTGATAAAGATAAAATATTTGAAATGATTGATATTTTAAATGATACAGTTAATAATATGAAAAATAGTTGTTATCAAAAGGTATTATTAGAAGTGGCATTTTTAAAAGTTGAAAATTTATTGAAAAATATAGAAATAGTTGATAATGAAGAAAAGGCTGTCAAAAAAGAAGAACTCCAGGAAAAGCCAAAAGAAAAGCAAAAGGAAGATATTAACAATAATGTTGAAAAAGAAAATGAAATTGAAGCAAACAAAAGTAACGAACAAATATTCGAAATTAATAAGATAAGAATTAATAATGCATTAGCGCTTGCTAATAAAAATTTATTAGAAGATTTAAAAATTTGTTGGGTGAATTTATCTGATTATTTGTACAATAAAGAATTTGGGAGTGTTGTATCATTCTTAATTGATGGAAATGTAAGGGTAGTTGGTGAAAAAGATGTTATTATTTCATTTAAATATGATTCTACATTGGAAAATGCCCTTTTAAATATATCTAAAATTGAATCACTTATTTATTTAATAGTTAACAAAAATTATAAAGTTTCAGTTGTTTTAGATGATGAGTGGGAACAAATTAAAAATAAATTTATTTTAGATAAAAAAAATGGTATAACATACACTTATAAAGAAGAATTTATGTTAGAAAAAACACAAGAAAATGAAAAATATGATAAAATAGAAAGCAAAGAAGCACCAGAATCATTAAAAGATGCTGTTGACCTTTTTGGTCAAGATTTTGTTGAAATACAATAAAAAGGAGAGATGAAATATGAATATGCAAGCTATTTTAAAACAAGCACAAAGCATGCAAAGAGATATTGCAAATGCTCAAAAAGAAATTAATGAAATGGAATTTATAGGTAAAAATGGTTTAGTTACTGTTGTTGTATCAGGAACTAGGACTATTAAAAATGTTAAGATTGAAGAAGATGAAGATTTAAAAGAAGATTTATCTATTTTAGAAGATATGATTACTTTAGCTATTAATGATGCATTTAAACAAATTGATGATGTGACTAATAAGAAACTTGGCAAATATGCTAATATGATGCCAGGACTTATGTAGTTTTATGTATCCAAAAACGTTAAGTGACTTAATTGAGTCTTTCAAACTTCTTCCTGGAATTGGTGAGAAAACAGCAGAACGTCTTGCTTTTGCTGTATTGCGTTTTAGTGAAGAAGATTGTGAAAAATTTAGTAAAAATATAGAAAATTCTAAAAAGAACATCCATCCATGTAAAAAATGCGGAACATTAACAGATGAAGAAATATGTAGTATTTGTAAGGACAAAACAAGAACTAAAGATACACTTATTGTAGTAGAGGATTCTAAAGATGTTTTCTTATTTGAGAAAATAGGAAATTTCAAAGGATATTATCATGTTCTTGGAGGTTTAATATCACCACTTGATGATATTGGTCCAAACGATATTGAAATAAAATCATTAGTAGAAAAAATAGAAAAAGATAATATTAAAGAAATAATTTTAGCAATAAAGTCAGGAATTGAAGCCGATACAACATCTTTATATTTAAAAAAAATATTAGAAAATAAGAATGTATCAATTACTAAAATAGCAAGTGGCATTCCAATTGGAGGAGATTTAGATTATGTTGATTCACTTACTCTTGAATCTGCGATAAAGAATAGAAAAGAAGTACTATAAAAATTATTATTTTCATATATTTTAAGGGAGGCCTATGAAAAATATACTGAAAATTTTAAGAGGATTTTTACTTGCACCATTTATTCTTTATATTTATAATCTAATAGCGTTACCTTTAAACTTAATAATTCCCATAAATATATTTTCAATTATTTTTGTGGGACTTTTGGGAATACCGGGTTTAGTTACTATTATTGCTTTTTTATTAATTACATAAAGAGGTAAAAATGTTAGAAGATTACAAAGAAAAACAACCATTATTTTATAATCAAATTTCAAAAATAATAAAAAGTGATAAAATATCACATGCTTATTTAATTGAAACAAATGATTGTCCATATGGATTTGATATAGCTATGTCTTTATCAAAATCTTTTTTGTGTCCAAAAAAAGAGGATGAAATTTGTTCTTCATGCAATATATGTTTAAACATAGATACAAATAATTATCCTGATTTAAAAATAATTGAAACAGACTCTAAAATGATAAAAAAAGAGCAATTATTGGAGCTACAAAAAGAATTTAGTGTTAAACCACTTTATGGTAAGTATTTAATTTATATAATAAAAAATGCTGAATTATTAAATAAAAGTTCAGCTAATACTATTTTAAAATTTTTAGAAGAACCTAGTCCTAATATAATAGCTATTCTTTTAACAAATAATATTTATAACTGCTTAGATACGATTATTTCAAGGTGTCAGGTGTTATCATTAATAAATGAAGAAAAATTGAACAAAAATATTTTTAAAAAAATATATGAAAAAACAGATAAAAAAGAAGATTTTGATATTTTTGTAGAACAAGAAATAAAAAACATAATAGATTTTTATAAAAGGTTGGAGCAAGATAAGACAAAATTAATCGCATTTTACGATATTACAAACCTTACAGATAAAATAGATATTTTATTTGATATAGGAATAAAGCTATATATAGATATTTTAAATTATAAATTAAAAAGGAATCTAGAATACTTTGAAAACTATATTGATGATATAAAAAATGTTAGTGATTTTAATGAAATTGGTGATATAATAAGAAAAATTGAAATTATTAATGATTTTCAAAGTAAATCAAGTTATAATGTAAATAGAGAATTATTTGTAAATAATTTTATTATAACTTTCTCGGGAGGTAATTTATGATAGATGTTGTAGGAATAAGTTTTGTTAATTCAAATAAAATATACTATTTTAATATAAATGGTTTAGATTTAGATAAAAAAGATGTTGTTATTGTGGAAACGGAACGTGGTGAGCAATATGGTATTGTTAAAACTAGTGTTATTAATATAGATCAAACATTACTTCAAAATGAAGTAAAAAATGTTCTAAGAAAGGCAACAAAAGAAGATGAAAAGCAAAACGATACTAACATAAAAGATTCAATTAAAGCGTTGGAAGATTGTGGAAGGATAAAAGATGAATTAGGATTAGATATGAAAATTTTATCAGCGTCTTTTACATTTGATAGAAAACAGCTTTTGTTTAACTTTTTAGCAGATGATAGAGTTGATTTTCGTGAGCTTGCTAAACGTCTTGCGGCAATATATAGAACAAGAATAGAACTTCGTCAAATAGGGGTTCGTGATAAGGCTAAAGAAATCGGAGGATATGGACAATGTGGTAGAAAACTTTGTTGTCATGGTTTCTTAGATAATTTAAATGGTGTTTCAATTAATATGGCAAAAAATCAAAACCTTGCTTTAAATCCTGAAAAAATAAATGGAGTTTGCGGAAGACTTATGTGTTGTCTTGCTTATGAAAACGAATCTTATTTTGAATATAAAAAAGATTTGCCAAAAGTAGGAGATCATATTAAAACAAAAGAAGGCTCTGGTAAGGTAATATATGTTGATTTGTTTGCTAGAAAATATAAAATAGAAACAGAAGAAGGACAAATTATAGATATTGAAAAATAATTGAGGTGATTTATTTTGAAATTAATTGTAGGACTTGGAAATCCAGGAAAAGAATATGAAACTACAAGACATAACATTGGATTTATGGTAATAGATAATTATTTAAATAATGATACATTTAAAATCAAATTTAATGGAATGTATTTGAAAAAAAATATAAATAATCAAGAAGTAATATTTTTAAAGCCCTTATCTTATATGAATTTGTCTGGTGAAGTTGTAAAAAAATATGTTGATTATTTTAAAATCAATGTAGAAGATATCTTAATAATAAGCGATGATCTTGATATGCCTTGTTTTAAAATAAAATTAAAATATAAAGGTTCAAGTGGAGGACATAATGGCCTTAAAAATATAAGCCAAAATTTACACACAGAAGAGTTTAAAAGACTAAAAATAGGTATTTCTAATGACAAAAATATAGATACAAAATCTTATGTTTTAGGAAGTTTTAGCAAAGAAGAATTAGAAGCTTTACATAAAAAATTTGAAATAACAAATAATATAATTAATGATTTTGTAAGTTTAGATTTTGAAAAAGTAATGAGTAAGTATAATGAATAGAGATGATGTTATGAATATATTTGATAATATTATTAAAACTTATAATGAAAATAACATAGGCCTAAAGGGAATGAATCTAGGCTTTTTTTCGCTTTATTTAAATAAATTATTAAATAGTCAAAATAAAGGAATAATTGTAGTTACTCCTACAATATATGAAGCTAATAAATTATATCAGAATTTTAATGATACAAAAGATGTGTTTTTATATGAAACAGATGATGTTTTAGCATCACTTGCAACAAGTAAAAGTCCTGAATTAAAGGTTGAAAAGTTAAATCTTTTAAAAGAAACATTAAAAAATAATAAAAAAATAGTAATAACAGATATAAATGGATATCTAAAAAAATTACCTAGTATTGAAAACTTTAAAAGCAATATAATAAATATAAAAGTAGGAACAGATATTAATTTAAAAAAATTGGTTGATAATTTATATGAAATAGGGTATGAAAAAGAAACTTTAGTAACAAAACCTGGTGAAATTGGTGTTCGTGGCTTTATCCTTGATATATTCCCTTTAAATGAAGAAAACCCAATAAGAATAGAATTTTTTGGTGATACCGTTGAATCTATTAGATATTTTGATCCAGAAAGTCAAAAATCACTTAAAAATATTGATAATATAGAAATCTATTCTATACAAAATACAAATAATGATACATCTTCTTTATATGAATATTTAAAAGATCCTTTAGTAATATTTAAAGATTATTCCCAAATAAAAATATCTTATGAAAGAATAATAAATGATATATTTGAACTTGATATAGAAAATCCACTTTATGATATAAATGAAATACACGAAAAACATGTGAATTATTATTTCTTTTTGGATGATGATACTTCTTTAGTAAAAAAAGTTGTTTCTTTTAATGTCAAAAGTATTGAAAGGTTTAATTCAAACATTGAATTAATTAATAAATATTTAAAAGAAAATTTAGAACTTAACAAAAAAATAGTAATATGTTTATCAACAATTAATGTTAATAACTTTATAGAAATTCTTAATGTTCCATATTTATTAACAGATATATTTAATATTAAAGAAAATAGTGTAAATATAGTAAAATATGATTTAAAAGAAGGTTTTAGCCTAGATAATTATATTTTTATAAGTGAATATGAACTTTATAATAAAAAGAAAGAAACTAAAAGAAGAAAGTTCAACTTTAATTTTGCTACAAGAATAAAAGATTTGAATAAACTTGAAATTGGTGATTATGTTGTTCATGATAGTCATGGTATAGGGGTTTATAATGGTATAAAAACGCTTAGTAAGAATAATATGCTACAAGATTATATTGAGGTTTTATATGCTGATAATGATAAGCTTTATATTCCGGCTTCAAAAATAGAGTTAATTAGTAAGTATACAGGTAAAGAAGGATATGCTCCTAAAATTAATAGTTTAAACAGTACAGCATGGGAAAAAACAAAGCAAAGGGTTAAAGAAAAAATAAGATATGAGGCTAGTAGATTATTAAAAGTTCAAGCCGAAAGAAGCTTAAAAAAGGGTTTTGCTTATAGTAAGGATAGTGAAATGCAAACGCTTTTTGAAAATGAATTTATATATGATTTAACCCCAGATCAAATAAGAGCTATTAGTGAAATAAAAAAGGACATGGAAAGTGATGTTCCTATGGATCGTATATTATGTGGGGATGTTGGATATGGTAAAACAGAAGTTGCCTTTAGGGCAGCATTTAAAGCAATAAATGATTCAAAACAAGTTTTATATTTGTGTCCCACAACACTTTTATCTAAACAACAATATGAAAATGCTGTTGAAAGATTTAAAAACTATCCTGTTAAAATAGGTATTCTTAATAGATTTACTCCCAAAAAACGTGAAGAACAAATATTAAAAGATTTAGAAAATGGCAATATCGATTTTGTTATTGGAACTCATAGATTACTAAGTAATGATATAAAACCTAAGGATTTAGGACTTTTAATCGTAGATGAAGAACAAAGATTTGGTGTTGCCCATAAAGAAAAATTAAAAGAATTTAAATCAAATATAGATATTTTAACTCTAACAGCAACACCAATACCTAGAACTATGCAAATGGCTATGGTGGGTCTTAGAAATCTTTCTTTAATAGAAACTCCACCCAAGAATAGACATGCTGTTTTAACTTATGTTTTAGAAGAAAATAATAAAATAGTGAAAGATATAATATATAAAGAAATGTCAAGAGATGGGCAAGTATTTATTTTATACAACAAAGTAGAAACAATTGAAAATAAGGTAAAAGAATTACAAAAATTAGTACCAGATGCCAGAATTGTTTATGCTCATGGAAGACTTCCTAAAAATGAACTTGAAGATATAATGAATAGATTTGTAAATAAAGAGTATGACTGTTTGGTTTGTACAACTATTATAGAAACAGGAATTGATATACCTAATGCCAATAGTTTAATTATTTATGATGCTTCAAATTTTGGACTTAGTCAGCTTTACCAAATAAGAGGACGTGTAGGAAGAAGTGAAAGAACAGCTTATGCTTATCTTATGTATAATAAAAATAAAACATTAACAGAAAATGCTATTAAAAGATTAAAAGTTATAAAAGAGTTTACTGAGCTTGGAAGTGGATTTAATATTGCTGCAAGAGATCTTTCTATCCGTGGAGCAGGAGATATTTTAGGAGCAGAACAAGCAGGATTTATCGATGCCGTTGGTATTGAACTTTATATGAAAATGCTTAATAATGAAATTAAAATATTAAAAGGAGAAAAAGTGGAAGAAGTCCAGGAAAAAACTATTCCTTTAATTGAAGTAAATAATCATATTGATAATAGTTATGTAACTGAAGAAGAATTAAAATTAACTATTCATAAAATGATTAATAATATAACTAACATTACCTCATATAATGATGTTAAAAAAGAATTAGAGGATAGATTTGGTAAATTAGATAATAACATGATTATTTATATGAATGAAGAATTATTTGAAAGTTATTTAAGAAAATTAGAAGGCAAAATATTTATAAATAATGACTTGTTTATTGAAATAATATTTAGTAAGGAAATAAGTGAAAAATTAAATTATGAAGATTTAATAGTAACTTCACTAAATATAAGTAAAGATATAATTTTTAGTTATAAAGATAATAAACTACATATAAAACTAAAAAAACATAATAAAGATAAGTCATATATACTTACTTTAAATAAATTATTAGAAAAAATGTGTTAATTTAAAAGACACATTTTTTCATTTTAAACGCGCTTTAAACGCAATTGGAAAATATTACCAATGAAAATATTAAAAGGATTTTTGACATTTAAATATAATCATGATAAAATTAATTTGTACTTGAGGTGAGTAAATTAAATGAATAAATTTACTAAAATGATTAATTTTTTGATTAAAAGTGGAGTTTTAGTAGTTTCTTTGATACTTATTACATCAACTTCTAATAATAAATTTTTGAAAGCAGGTAACTCGAACTTAAATAAAACCTTAGATTTAAATTCAATGGTTATGAAAGTTAAAGAAGATATTGCTAATGATTTATATTCAGCTAAAGATACTTATACTGGTTATTTAACTGGGTATTCGGCAGATTGTCCCTTATGTGGTGGGCATTTAGCGTGTATGCCTAGTTTAGATGTATTACATGGAAACGTTACTTATCAAGATGCGACTTATGGAGAGCTTAATATTGTGGCGTCTTCGACTGCGACACCTTGTGGAACAGTTATAAGAATTAATGAACATAGAATTGGTAGTGAGCCAATATATGCGATTGTATTAGATAGAGGTGTTGGGGGAAATAATTTAGATTTATTAACACCAAGTCAAGAATATGCTTTAAGTCATGTTGGACGTTCTATTGTAAGTTATGATATACTAAGAAGAGGTTATTAAACTTCTTTTTTTCTAAGGAGGAAAATTATGGGTTTTCAATATAAAAAGAATTTAGGTCAAAATTTTTTACAAGATAATAATGTTCTTAATAAAATTGTGGCAAGTGTTTCCGTGGGAAATAATGATTTGATAATTGAAATTGGACCTGGACATGGTGCTTTAACTAAAAAACTTGTTGATATGGGGTGTGATGTTTTAGCATTTGAAATAGACTTAAGAGTTAAAGAATATTTAGATAAAATAAGTTGTTCTAATTTAAAAGTTGTGTATCAAGATATTTTACAAGTGGATTTTAGGGAATATGATTTTTCTAAGTATGATAAAATTCATGTAATTGCTAATATACCTTATTATATAACGACACCAATTATTGAGAAAATAATTAATTCCAATATAAATGAAGTCGATATGACTTTAATGGTTCAAAAGGAAGTAGCGGATAGATTTAGTGCTAAACCTGGTAGTCAAGATT
>ENA-ORMN01004365-ORMN01004365.1-human-gut-metagenome-genome-assembly--contig:-NODE-4365-length-10244-cov-5.569241_pt1 | contig 10244 bp, 11 predicted proteins | sample MGYA00242102_ERZ508993 | MGnify/ENA primary metagenome ERZ508993 (study PRJEB26280, sample SAMEA2338770) | human gut metagenome | biome: human gut; feature: human-associated habitat; material: faeces... | reverse complement strand
GATATCATGGCCCATGGCCACATCCGTGATACGCTGAATAAGATATGAAAACAGCAAATTGCTGCAATTGATGGCAATACCAACCGCCAGCGCGGCGATAAACAGCATGTGATTCTTGTGAAAAAAGCAGCGCGTCAGCTCCCGCCGAGCCTGCTTTTGCCGGGCTTTTTTCATGACGCTCCCCTTACAAAATGGAATTATGCAGGATGAAAACTCTAAAAGTCCATGCTTATTATAGAAGATTTTCCCATTTTTTGCAACGGGGATGCAGAAAAAATGCAGTGCAACTCAGTCAATCAAGCGCATCCGCCCGGCAATTGCACCTTTCCGCATTCAACGTGCAACCACGCCTCCCGTTCTGCGGCATTTTTTCCAGTTTTCATGCTTCTTTTATTTAAATTTGCAATGCCCAATTCCCCTAAAATAGGCAATTGGGCATTGACTTTTCCCATTGCTTGTGGTAAACTAATTAATGCTGATGAAGCAGCATGCCTCATTAGCCTGGATGCCGATATAGCTCAGTTGGTAGAGCGGCTGATTCGTAATCATCAGGTCAAGGGTTCGAGTCCCTTTATCGGCTCCATTTTTTATCGAGGTGTAGCGCAGTTTGGTAGCGCGTTTGGTTCGGGACCAAAAGGTCGCAGGTTCAAATCCTGTCACCTCGACCATAGTAAGTACCAGCTTTTTGATACAAAGGCTGGTGCTTTTCTTTTACCCCATGGCGGCTCAAAAGCCCTTATGGCAAAGGGTTTTCAGACATTTTCTTGAAAAGGTATCCCGAGACAATCATCATTCCGATCATGCAAACAGGCGCGGAAGGCAAAATTGCTCTCCGTGCCTGTGTTTTTTACCCCACCCAGGTCAAAATGGCGTATTCTTGAGTTTTGTCAAATCATTTACGGCTTCTTAATAGCATCTTTTTATGATAAACCTGGCCGTTCCGCTCGCCGCACTACAGGGGCATTCTCATTTTCCGGGTTCGGAACTCTACCGGAGAACAATGAAAGTACTGTCCGAATACGTGAGTAAAACGTTTGGCAGAAGGAAAGCCAACAGCCTGTGCGATCTCTCGAACCTTGAGTTGAGTATCGGAGAGCAGTTTTGCGGCGTTTTCCATACGAATCCGCAAAAGGGTTTGAGAATAGCTGGAACCCATTTCCCGGTGAAAAACCGTGCTCAGATAGGCGGCGGTCACCCCTAATTCTTCAGCCACAGAAGTCAGGCTAATCGGCTCGGCATTGTCAATACGCCAGCTGATGCACGACATGTGTTGGATTATGCTTTACTTTTTTAGCGGGGGGGGGTCTATTCTAAGGCGTCGCCATAGTGAGTTGTAAAATACTTTTTAAAATGCTGCAAATAGACTCTGTAATTTTCCAAATGATCTGCTTCGTGGGTATAAAAAAGCTGAGTGAGATATCGGTAAGGGGATCCATCTGGTTTAAAAATAGGCAGATAGTATAGAGAATCGGAGTCGATCAGACGGGATTTGGAGATGATAGTCCAGCCAAATCCATTTTTGACCAGTTCAACCATAATCCGGGAGTCACCGGAGATTTGGACGGGAGAGGAAACGGGAGGTTTATCGAAAGTGTGAGAAAACCATTCGCTAATCAAATCATCAATGGGTAGGTGCGTTTCGGAAGAGTTTTGGATGAAAGGATGAGTCTTAAGATAATCCATGGTGATTGGTTCACGGGCAATGATTAAAAGGGGCTCTGTAAAAATCGGATAGCTATGCTGATCCTTTGTTAAAAACCGGTTTCCCCGAATGGAAGCGACCATTAGTTCGCCGGAATTGAACATATTAAATAGCGTAATGGATGGAAAAAGCGCGACATCTACCTTGATATTTTGGTAAATGCTGCAAAAATCATGAAGCTGCTTACACAGAAAATAGCTGGTAAAGGATGCGGTTGCGCCAATGCAGATCCGACCGGAATATTCCGAAGGATCGGACTGTACGACGGAGGTGATCTCCGCATCGTATAGGAGCATTCGATAAGCATATTTGTGTAGACGAAGGCCAGCCTCCGTAAATTGTACGCCTTTTGTTGTTCTGATAAATAGAGAACGTTGGAACTCGCTTTCCATTTTTTGCAGACGATAAGAAATGGCGGGCTGAGAAACAAATAGTTTATCTGCTACTTTGGAAATGCTCTTTTCCTTGAAAATTTCCTGAAGAATCAGCCAATCGGTTTTATCCATACGAAATAAATCTCCTTTAAAGAAAGGCAATATAAAAACTCTTTATACCGATAAAAGAATTATAAACTTCCTTTCCTCTAAAGTCAATGCTATAATTGAGGCATAAGATACAGGAACGACAAGAAAAAGGCGAAAAAATTGTAAGGAGGATCGGCAGTGAAACCTGAAAAAAGAGATGAAGTATGTGTGCTTGCTGCGGCAGGCATGTTGGGATCGTCGTTTGATAAAAAAGGTTTTTATGCAGCGCTGGAAAAAAATCCGGATGTAATTGGGTGCGATTCGGGCACGTCAGATTCCGGTCCTTTTTTCCCAGGCGCCGGGTTGCCACGCATGAATCGCAAGGCTGCCAAACGCGATTTGGAGTTGATGATTACTGAAGGAGTTAAACGTGGTATCCCTGTTTTGATTGGATCGGCAGGAACAGCTGGTGCGGATCCGAACGTGGATTGGATGATCGACATTGTTAAAGAGATTGCATCTGAGCAGAAAATTCATTTTAAATTGGCAGAAATAAAAACAGAAATTACCAGGGAACAGCTCGAGCATTACATGAATGCCGGAAAGTTGCATCCGTTAGAAAATGCGCCGGACTTCACCGAAAAGGAACTGGCTGAGTTGACGCGTTGCATTTCCGTCATTGGTGCAGAACCATATATTAAGGCGATCGAAGAAGGCGCGCAGGTCATTATTGCCGGTCGCTCATCTGATACAGCGATTTACGCTGCTGTACCCAAGTATTATGGGTTGGATAACGGTTTCGCGTGGCATGCGGGCAAAGTGCTGGAATGTGGTACGCTGTCTACGGTGTTTGAAACCCGCCACGGTAGTATTTTGGCATGGGTTCGCGATGACTCGGTCAGCATCGAGCCGGGTGATTCGGAAATGGCAGTTTCGCCGGTGTCTATCGTTTCGCACACGTTGTATGAGAACTCCAATCCGTTCCGTTTGGTGGAACCGGGGTGTGTAATGCTCACGGATGAATCGCATTATGAGGCGGAAACGGAGCGCAGAGTAAAAATCACGGGCACGAAAATGATTAGAACGCCGTATACGATCAAGCTGGAAGGCGTTAAGTTTGAAGGCTATCGTCGGGTGGCTATCGCAGGCGTATCGGATCCGTTAATTCTTCGTTCGTTTGATACGTGGCTGGATGATGTGAAGAAACAGGCTCAGGAAAAGATTGAACGTGGTATGGCGCTGAGCCCAGACAGTTACCGCTTTAGAACAGTTGTATATGGAAATCCGAAAGATCCAAACACTGAAACGGTGGGTGTACTGTTTGATATTGTGGCGTCCAATCCGGCCGATGCGGACGGTATTATCTCTAATGTTTGGCATACAGCGCTCCATGTACCGATTCCTGAATGGACGGGCGCACAGAGTCAAACGGCGTTTCCCTTCTCACCGCCGGATCTGCAAACCAGACATAATGGCGAAACATATAGCTTCTGCCTAAATCATGTGATCGAAGTAGATGATCCATTGGAAACGTGCCGATTTACATATTATGATCTTTAAGGAGGGGAAACATGTCGGATATGAAAAAACTATATGAATTGGCTAAGCTGATCCGTTCCAAAAATGCCGGACCATTTGTGGTGACGATGGATATTCTTTTTCCGGATCATGATATGTATCAGAGAGTGCTGGAAAGCGGAGCGTTGGATCGAGCGCGAGTTGCGGCGTTATATCATATAGATGAGAGTCGACTCCAACGCTATGATTTGCCTTTGGCCAATGCGGTTAAATTCTCTATGCCGCGCAAGGCGCCATCTGGCGATTTTTTGGATGAAGATTTGTATGGGTGCCAGCAGCACCGGCCGCTGGTTTTAATGGATGTTCAGGTGTAACCAATGTCTTACGAGACATAATAAATAAAGAAAAGAGGAGTATGTATGAAAAAGTATCTGGGAATCTTTGCATTGATGATGGCGATGTTGCTGCTCACTTCCATGACTTGCGGTGCGTTAGCGGAAGATTGGAAATGGGATCAACGAGTCGAAATCATGGTGCCTGCCGGTGAAGGCGGTGGACTGGATACAACGATCCGCAAGTTTGCAACTTATCTGGAAAAGGAACTGGGCACGACGATCACTATCCTCAACAAAAGCGGTACTGCAGGCGTAACCGGTTATACATGGAGTTACAATTCCACCAACAAAGGCTATTCCTATCAGTTCACTGCACCGACTGTCATTATTTCTGCGGCGCAAGGTCTGTTTACGGGTTTTGATCCGATGAAGGTTATCAAGCCGGTTTCTGGTCTGGTCAATGCGGAAGGCATGATTATCAGCCGCCTTAATGCACCGTGGAAGGATGCGCAGGAGCTGATTGACTATGCCAAGGCGCATCCGGGTGAAGTTAGCATTGCAGTTGACTCTCCGAACGGCATCTCTGGTGCAATTGTCAGCGAGTTTGAGGCTGGTGCGGGCATCAAGTTCAACTGGATTACTTCCGATTCTTCCGAAGGTTATGTTTCTGTTATCTCTGGAGACATCGATCTTTGTGTGAACACGTGGAGCGATGTTGGCGCTTATGTGCAGTCTGGCGATCTGGATGCGACTGTGGTGATGGCAGATCAGCGCAATGCTGCTTATCCCGATGTACCGTGCACCAAGGAGCTTGGCATCGAGTCTACGCTGGGTTATTACCGCGTATTCACCGCGCTTGAAGGAACTCCGCAAGAGGCTATTGACTCGATGGAAGCGGCAATCAAGCGCGCTTCTCAGAATCCGGAATGGGTCGAATGGTTGACTACCAATGGCATGACCAATGATTATGTGTGGTCGCAGGAAGAGCTGGCCAGCGTTATCGAGGCAACGTATGAGTCTGCACTGAAGTTGGCGACTGCAAAGTAAAAATACGATTTCGGGTCATCTGTTCGGCGGGCAGTTGCCCGTTGAGCGGATGACCTCTGTTTATACATGAAAACATGGGCATGGAGGGAGTTTATCAATATGGGAGAATTGGCATTTAACGGATTTCTGTTGCTGTCATTTGTCGGTTTAGCGGTGTATTCTGCCCAGATTCCGATTCAAGGCAACGATTTTTTGGCTCGGTATTGGCCAATGGGTATCTTGATTGGATTGATCGTTTTGATGTCAATCAAGATCTGTAATCTTTGGAAGAATATGAAGCCGGAAGAGAGACAATTCAAAATAAATTTGAGTTTTTTGAAGCAGAAAGCTGTCCTGCGGCTTTTGGCTGCGTGCGCATGGCTGGTGATTTACTCGTGGATGCTGCCATATGTTGGCTATTTGATTGCGACATTTGTTTTTTGCGTGGGCATCGCTTATCTGCTTAAAGCCAGAAATCCGCTGAAGACGATTTTGGCGGCACTGTGTATCACGCTGGTGCTCTTTGCCGTATTCACGTGGGGATTAGGCGTCAGCCTTCCCCGTGGCTATGGGCCGATTGAAGAGTTTAGCAAATGGCTTGAGTATCTGCTCTAAAAAAGGAGGAAAAGCGTATGGATTTGCTGTTATCGGGTATTCAGACTGTGTTTTCGCCGGTTGCGCTGGGCTGGATCATGCTGGGCGTTACGCTCGGCGTTGTCTTTGGCGCGCTTCCGGGTATCAGCGCAACGATGGCCATCGTTTTGTGCATCAGCTTTACCTATTCTATGGGCCCGATTATCGCCATTGCGTTTCTTTCGGCCGTATATTGTGCCTCGATTACGGGCGGAAGTATTACGGCAATTCTATTTAAGATTCCGGGAACGCCATCCAGTGCGGCGACAGTACTTGATGGTTATCCGATGGTACAGCGCGGTGAAGCTGGCCGCGCGCTGAGTATTGCGTTGATTTCCTCGGCAGTCGGCGGCCTGTTCTCTGCAATTATCATGTTTGTCATGACTCAACCGCTGATGAAGTTGGCACTCAAATTCAATGCGGCCGAACAGTTTGCGGTCTGCTTCCTCGGATTGAGTATTCTGGCGTTCATAGATAACAAGAATCGAATTAACACATTCATCTCTGGCCTGATCGGTTTAGCAATGGGATGCGTGGGTATGGATCGTTTCTCTTTTGTGCCGCGCTTTACCTTTGGTTCGACCCGAATGCTCGACGGCATCACCGTGCTTCCGTTTATGTTAGGTATGTTTGCCATTGCAGAAATCTTGAGCAATATTCATACGCCGGTGGATTTCTCTGCATACAGCAAAGATAAGCAGGCTAACATCAGCAAAATGGTTTCTATGAAGGAACTTTGGTCGCTGAAATGGACTGCGATTCGTGCAGGTATCTTGGGCACGTTTGTAGGCATCGTTCCTGGCGCAGGCGCGACAATTGCCTCTTGGATGTCTTATTCAATCGAAGCAAAGGTCAGCAAGAATCCGGAAATGCTGGGTAACGGTGATCCGCATGGTATTTGCGCATCTGAAACGGCAAACAACGCGGCGACTGGTGGTGCGATGGTTCCGTTGCTGGCTATGGGCATTCCGGGCAGTAACGCGGCGGCCATGATGATGACGGCGCTTTCGATTCATGGTGTTGTGATGGGGCCGTTGCTGCTAAAATCTCAGCCGCTGTATTTGTCTACCACGTTTACCGCGATGATTGTGGCGAATATCGCCATGATCTTCATCTCCTTGTTGATTGCCCGCGTCTTTGCGCAGGTGCTTCGTGTGCCATATTATGTCTTGGGTACGTTGATTATGATGTTGGCCATTACTGGATGCTATGCCTATCAGGCAAGTCTGTTTGACATAACCGTGATGATCGTCGGCGGCATCTTTGGTTATTTCTTTAAGAAGTACAAGTTTAATACTACAGCGTTGATTCTGGGATTGGTGCTTGGTTCGGATACGGAATATTATCTACGCCGTGGATTGATGATGAAGGGATCGTTTATAAAGTTCTTTGAACGTCCGATTTTCTGCGTGCTCTTTGCGGTTTTTATTATTCTGTACGGCTATACGCTGATTCAGTATCTGCGCGGCAGAAAAAAACAGCAGATTAAGCAATGAGATGGCGAGGGTGAAACTATGAAAATCAAACAATCTGCGGTTGCAGGGACATTGGAATCCAGTGATGCGCTGGTTACGGTTGAACCGCACGAAGGATCCGTTGAGCTGGATATCTCCAGTTCAGTTATTAATCAATATGGCAGGCAGATTCGTGCGACTGTTGTGGAGACGCTTAAGCGGCTTGATGTAGACGAAGCACGGGTGACGATAGTAGATAAAGGTGCACTGGACTGTACGCTCAAGGCGCGCGTGGAATGTGCGATATTCCGCGCCTGTGGACAGAGCGAAAAAAACATTCCATGGGGAGGGACTATCCGATGAGCGAGAAATTTCGTCTGCGTCGGACAATGATGTTCGCTAACGCGCAAAAACCGAGCCTTGTTAAGGATGCCTATATCTATAAACCGGACAGCCTGATTATTGATCTGGAAGATGCTGTTTCGGAGAATCAGAAAGATTCTGCTCGTTTCTCTCTGTATCATATTCTGAAAACGGTGAATTTTCGCGGGGTGGAACGTCTGGTGCGTATTAACGCGCTAGATACACCGCACTGGCAAGAGGATATCCGTGTATGCGTTGCGGGCGGGGCGGACGGCATTCGTTTGGCCAAATGTGAATCTGCGCAGGATGTCATTCAGGTAGAAAAGGCTGTGGAAGAGGCTGAAGAAGAATTTGGAATGGAAAAAGGAAAAACGTTGCTTATGGCGGCGTTGGAAAGCCCGGGGGCGGTGCTGAACGCGGTCGAAATCTGTAAAGCTTCGCCACGTCTTTTTGGCATTGCGCTTTCCGGCGGGGATTATAGACGCTGTATGCATACGCGTCCGACGATCAGCGGCAGTGATATTCAGGCGGCTCGCGGCTATATGGTGATGGCAGCGCGAGCGACGGGTGTGCAGTGTTTTGATACGGTTTTTACCGATTTGGATGATATGGACGGCTTTCGTCGAGATGTCATTCTGGATAAAGAAATGGGTTTTGATGGAAAATCTATTGTCAATCCGCGTCAGATCAAGATTGTTCACCAGATTTTTGCCCCGACGCCGAAGGAAATTGCGGAGGCAGAGCGCGTTGTGTCTGCTGTTCGGGAGAATGCAGAAAAAGGTATCGGCGTATTTATGCTTAACGGCAAGATGCTGGATATCGCCTTCGTGGAGGGTGCACAGCGCACGATAGCTTTGGCCAAAGCATCCGGCGTGTATAAGGGGGAACTGTAAGATGAAAAATGCAGTAGGTAGAGAGATTCCAGAAGAACTGATCAAAAAAGGATGGGAGCCTTTTCAAGGTAATCAGTATCGAGAGGGTTGTACCTATCAGCGAGTTGGTCCTATGGTGAAGGCAAGGGTGATGCCACAAGGCGGAAAAGTTGTTTCCAGTCTGCGCGAAGCCATTGAAAAAACAGGTCTTTGCGACGGCATGACGATTTCCTTTCACCATCATTTTCGCGATGGTGATTACATTGTGGATAAGGTGATGCGCGAAATTGCCGACATGGGGTTGAAAGATATTCATTTGGCGACCACATCTATTGGCGGTGCAGCGGATGTTGTTGCAGATTACATCGAACAGGGAATTGTAACCGGTTTAACAACGAGTGGTATTCGTGCGCGCATTGGCGAGGTGGTTTCGCAAGGAAAATTGAAAGAACCGGCAATCATTCGAACGCATGGCGGCCGCATTCGAGCCATTGAGACGGGTAAAATACATATTGACGTCGCCTTTATTGGCGCTTCTTCAAGCGATGAATTTGGTAACGCAAGTGGTAAAGGCGGAAAGAATAATTGCGGTGGTTTGGCATATTCGGTTACGGATGCACGCTATGCCGATAAAGTGGTTGTGATTACGGATACGTTGGTTTCCTTCCCCAATAAGCCCTGTTCTATTCAGGGTATTGACGTGGACTATGTAGCGTTGGTTGATTCGATCGGAAATGCAAAGAAGATTGCCAGTGCTGCTGCCCGCATTACTTCTGATCCGCGGGAATTGGCTATTGCGGAAAGTTGCGTGGAAGTGATGGCAGCAACGCCGTTTTTCAAGGACGGTTTCAATTATCAGACAGGTGTTGGTGGCCCCTCAATTGCAACGCTGCTCTTTTTGAAAGAAAAGCTGAAAGAGGCGGACATTTCAATCAACTCCGTCATTGGAGGTATTTCTACCCCGATGGTGAATATGATGAAAGAAGGATATATTCGTCATATTGCCGATACACAGGATTTCGATACGGGCGCGATTGAATCACTCAACAGTACGCCGAATCATTTTGAAATCAGCTGTGACGAATATGCCAATCCGTTGAACAAGGGCGCTTTTGTCAACAATTTGGATTTTGTCGTGCTTTCTGCGCTGGAAGTCGATACAAATTTCAATGTCAACGTTATTACCGGATCTGACGGGATTTTAAGAGGAGCGCCCGGAGGCCATCCGGATACTGCGGCAGGAGCCAAGTGCTGCATTATTGTTACGCCGCTTGTTCGAGGAAGAATGCCCACGATCTGCGAGCGTGTGGTGACGGTGACGACGCCGGGGGATTCGGTTGATGTTGTTGTGACAGACTACGGTGTTGCAGTAAATCCAAAACGGCAGGATATCCAGCAGTCGCTTCATGCAGCAGGTATTGAAACGTTGACGATTCACGAACTTTGTAAGATTGCGTACGATATCGTAGGCGCACCGGATCCTGTGGAGTTTGAAGATAAGATTGTTGCGATCATTGAAGCACGAGACGGCACGGTGATGGATGTTGTTAAGCAAATTAAGCCATACCATTTTGAAGAGTGAATATAAAATGAAAAAGAAGCGAAAGCATTTCGATACTCAAGAATAACGACCTCTCAGATATAAGAATATGATATGGCATCTTTCAGAACCGTCTCGGATTCTATGAAAAAAGCCAAGGATTTGACAGGATGAACTCCAGAAGTATTTATAAAACAGTAAATGAGAAATCAGGGGGTCTATCCCGAATTGTGTGTAAACGCTCTCTATGAGAGCAAACAGCAGAAACTGGTATGAGGCGGTAGCGGTCTGACCGATGCCGCCTTTTCTCTACCATAACGCCGACGGAACCGGATGT
>ENA-ORMN01004362-ORMN01004362.1-human-gut-metagenome-genome-assembly--contig:-NODE-4362-length-10252-cov-2.768854_pt1 | contig 10252 bp, 7 predicted proteins | sample MGYA00242102_ERZ508993 | MGnify/ENA primary metagenome ERZ508993 (study PRJEB26280, sample SAMEA2338770) | human gut metagenome | biome: human gut; feature: human-associated habitat; material: faeces... | reverse complement strand
TTTGGCTTGTTCTCTAAAACCGGAATCCGTCTTCCAGGTGAAGCAAATAGTATCTTCGTTAAAGAAGAAAAAGCAGGTCCTGTCGAATTAGCAACAATAAGTTTTGGACAAAGATTTGAAATTACTCCTCTTCAAATGATTACAGCTGTATCTTCTATTGCTAATGAAGGCATTTATATAAAGCCTCGTATTGTAAAAAGTATTCAAAATAGTGCCTCTGGTGAAATAACTGATTTACCTATTGAAACAGGCGAACAAATTATTTCTAAAGAAAACGCAGAAAAAGTGCTTAGTATGATGAATAGTGTTGTTTCTGAGGGAACTGGAAAAAATGCTAGAGTTGATGGCTATCAAGTTGGTGGGAAAACTGGTACTTCTGAAGATGGTGTTAACACAGGTAAATATGTCACTTCTTTTTGTGGTGTTGCTGAAACTGATAATCCAAGTATTGTATTATTAATAACCTTGTATAATCCTACTGGAGAAGGTGGTCATCAAGGTGGTGGTGTAGCAGCTCCTGTTGGCGGAAAAATTCTTGGCGAAGTTTTGCCTTATCTATCCTCAAAAAGCGGAGATTAATAATTTCTATTATCAATCTCCGCTTTTTTTATAGCCACTCTCCAATTTTTTTGATATATATCTTTTTTACAATTTGAACTAAAACTACATATAATACAGTAAGTCCTGCTATTATTCCGTAATATTTTAGTGGCAATATTTCAAAATGGAATGCAGTTACATTATGTAGTACTATAGGTGCTAATATAGTTCCAATTATTGTTACCATAGTAAGCACAAACAACATTGGACTTGGCTTAGATTGTACGAATGGTATTTTTGCTGTACGTACAAAATGAATAATTAGTGTTTCACTGATTAAACATTCTACAAACCATGCTGTTTGGAAATATGTTTCATATGCTACTCCATTGTATCCTAGTATAAACCAGAATGCTAAAAATGCAAATACATCTATTATTGAACTTACAGGTCCCATTACATTCATAAATGTTCCTAATCCTTTAGTATCCCACTTTTTAGGTTTCAACAAGAATTCTTTGTCTACATTATCATATGGAATTGCAATTTGTGAAAAGTCATATAAGAAATCTTGTATAAGCATTTGAATTGGTAGTAATGGTAAAAATGGCAAAAATATACTTGCTATGAAAATACTAAAAACATCTCCAAAGTCTGAGCTTAAAGCCATTTTCATATATTTTATTATATTGCCATAGACACGTCGACCTTCAATGACACCATCATAAACAACTTTCAAACTTTGTTTAAGAATAATAATATCACTAGCTTCTTTTGCTATCGAAGTCGCACTGTTAACTGAAATACCAATATCCGCTGTAGCAAGACTTGGTGCATCATTAACCCCATCTCCCATATAACCAACAACATGACCAAGTTCTTTATAAAGTCTAACAATCCTTTCTTTTTGTAACGGGTTCATACGAGCAAATACACTAACATCTTCGATTTTTTCTTTTAACTCTCTATCACTTAATAAATCAATATCTTTTCCTAACATTATATTATCGGTACGAAGTCCCACTAAATTACAAATATTCTTCGTCGCATAAGGATTATCTCCCGTAAGTATTTTTGTTCTAACACCTATACTAGCTAAATTTTTCAATGTTGCTTTAACATCTTTCTTCGCGGGATCTAAAAAAGCTACAAACCCAATAAAAACCATATCTTTTTCTAAACTATCATTAAGACAATTTGTTTTCGAAGCCAAGGCGATTACCTGCATACCATTATCTGCCATTTCCCTAGCTTTATCTTCAATAATATTTTCATGTTCCTTTGTTATATTAACAACCTTTTGACCTAATTTTATCTTCGTACAAACACTTAATACTTCTTCTAAAGCTCCTATATGATCAAAATGTGCATGTGTTATTAAAACAGCTACCACATTTAAAGATAATTTTTTTATTATTTCATCAATTTTATGAAACTCATCACCAGGATCAACAATTATACAACTCTTGTCCTTGATAATTAAATAACAATTTTCTTCTAAATTTCCTACTACTATTTTTTTTACTACCACTTTACTTCACCTATTTAAATATATCTAAAATTTCTTCTAAAGATGTTATATTTTTAAATTTACAATTTCTTTCTTTTTCTTTTGTAAACTTTATTCCTATTCCTCCAGATTCTTCCCAATCTATTAAATTACCTGAATAATCATCAACAAGTATTGCACCTTTTGTTTGAGTCATTTTTGTTTTTGAAACTCCAGATGGAACAGGTATTATTGTTAAATCATTAGTAATACCATCTAAAAATTTAATTTTGGCTTTTGCTTCTTTAAGTGAATTTACATGTGTTAAAATTGATATATTAAATTTACCTGATTCACTTAGTTTTTTTATAGCATTTACACTATCATTTAAAGCAACAGAATCATCTATTAATTCTTCCCAATCTATTTTAGAAAATAATTTACTCATTTCTTTTGTTTGAGTTTTATAGTCTAAATTAAGTTGTTTAGCAAGTTTATAAACAGGAGGTAAAGTATCTAATATTACTCCATCAAAATCTATATATAAGTTTCTCATAAAATATCCTCCTCACTTTTTACTATATTCCAGTTTGGTAAGTTTTTAAAAGTCATTAATTCTTTTGTAACTGGATGAATAAATTCTAATTTATATGCATAAAGCATTATTTGTTTCTTATCTTGAAAACCATATCTTTGATCACCATATATTGGATGATTAATATTGCTTAATTGAAGTCTTATTTGATGATGCCTACCTGTTATTAAATTTATTTTTAATAAAGATAAGTTATCTTCTTCTTTTATTACTTTATATTCTAATATGGCTTCTTTTCCATTTTTTTCATCTATATATGAGTTATGTGTTTTTTCATCTTTTGACATTTTATTTATAAGTTTATCACACTTTTTATCTAAAATGCCATGAACTACTGTTAGATATGTTTTATGTATTTTATTAGTTCTAACTTCTTCACTTAGTCTTGATGCTGCTTTACTTGTTTTTGCAAATACCATAACTCCACCTACTGGTCTATCAAGTCTATGAACAAGTCCTAAATAAACATTACCTGGTTTATTATATTTTTCCTTTATATAATTTTTTATTATAGTAAGCATATCAAGATCATTTGATGAATCTGCTTGAACTGGAACATTATATGGTTTAATAACTACTATAATATGATTATCTTCATATAAAATTTTCAAATTATTCATCTTTTTCCCATCTTCCATAAATACCACATGGTAAAACCATTTTTGAGTTAGTCATAGGAAGACCTATTTCTCCATTTGATACTTTTCCTTTATATTTTTTTGATATTGTAAGTTCCAAAATATTTTGCAAAACTGTGCTTGATATTCCTGTTGTATATGAATTGATTAAGAAAAATAATGGCTTGTCTGATAACACTTGTGCACATAAATTTACAAGCTCTGGTAAGTTTTCTTCAAATTTCCAAACTTCTCCGTTTGCACCTCTACCATAAGATGGAGGATCCATGATTATTGCATCATATTTATTACCTCTACGAATTTCTCTATTTACAAATTTAATAACATCATCAACTATATATCTAACTGGTCTGTCTTGTAATCCTGAAGCTTGTATATTTTCTTTTGCCCATGCTACCATTCCTTTTGAGCTATCTACATGACAAACTTGAGCACCAGCATAGCTACATGCTACTGTTGCTCCTCCTGTATATGCAAATAGATTTAATACTTTTATTTCTCTATTTGCTTTTTGAATTTTTTCTATCATCCAGTCCCAATTAACTGCCTGCTCTGGAAATAAGCCAGTGTGTTTAAATCCCATTGGCTTTATATTAAAGGTTAAATTCTTGTATTTAACTTGCCATGCATCCGGCATTTTTTTATTGTATTCCCAGTTTCCACCACCTGTTGAGCTTCTGTGGTATTTAGCATTAACATTTTTCCACTTTTCTGGAAAACTTTTTTGTGTCCATATTATTTGTGGGTCTGGTCTTACTAAAATAACATTTTTCCATCTTTCTAGTTTTTCACCATTTGCCATGTCTAATATTTCGTAATCTTGCCAATCTTTTGCTACATTCATTTCTAAATATCCTTTCTTATTTTTTATACAACTTTATCATATCTTAGCCCTTTATTTTAGTATGCAATATTATACTACATTGGCTATTGTGGATACTCCTCATAACGAAGAAAAGTATAATATTACATAGTATCTATCTCAAATTTTTAAATGCTTTGTAAAATATGCATAAAATTTGTAACCAACATCACATCCATAACTACAAATGTTAAAAATATTGCCAATGTAGTTACTACTAATTTATGTTTTTTTATTTTTTGTATCAACTTGCTTGTCCACTTTGGTGCCTTCAAACGTAATGTATTGCTACTTTCATCATAACGTATATTTAAAATTAAATCTTTTGTGTACTCCATAAAATAAAATCCTCCTAATATATTTTCTAATAATATATATTCGCATATTCGGATTTTATGATAAAAATCGTAACACAAATTATTACATTATTCGCTTAATTTCTGCTTTATACTTTTAGCTAGCTTTTCTGTAATTCCTGATACCTCTGTCAATTCTTCTATACTAGCATTCTGTATGTTGTTTACAGTTTTAAATTTCTTTAATAAAGCTTTTTTCTTTGCTTCTCCTATTCCGTCTATTTCGTCTAAAACTGAATGTATTGTTTGTTTATCTCTTAATTGTCTATGATAATTTATTGCAGTATCATGTATGTTATCTTGAAAATTTGTAATTACTTTCATTAAATTTTCAGATAATTCAAATTCATTTTTATTTTCGTCTATAAGTGCCCTAGTACTATGTTTATCGTCTTTTACCATTCCATATACAGGTATAGATAAGCCTAGCTCTTTAATAGCTTGTTTAGTTGCCCTTATTTGCGTAATTCCACCATCTGCAAATATTATATCTGGGAAGTCACCAAATGCTCCATTTTGGTTATCTATTGAATGAAGTAACCTTCTTTTTACTACCTCTTGCATACATTTAGGGTCATCTTGACTAATTACTGTTTTTATTTTAAATTTTCTTGATAAGTTCTTTTTTAGCTCTCCATCTTTTAATACACACATTGAAGCAACCATAAATTGTCCTGATAAATTTGATATATCATATCCCTCAATTTTTCTAGGTATTTTATCTAATTTTAGCACTTCTTTTAACTCATTTACAACACTATATTTTTCCTTTTCTTTATTCATTATGGTAATTTTAGCATTGTTTTCTGCCATCTCAACTAGCCTTAGTTTTTCTCCCTTTTGAGGTACTTTTATTTCTACCTTATGACTTGAATTTTCTGAAAGTAATTGCTCTAATATTTCTTTATCTTCAATTGCTTCTTTTATCATAATTTTATTTGGTAAAAATACATCATTTATATAATATTGTTTAATAAAACTTGATAAGATTTCTGCATCTGATTCATCTTGCAATCCTTCAAAAAAGTAGTGATGTCTTTCTATCATTTTACTATTACGAATTAAAAATATTTCAACACATACTTGAGTTTGTCCTTTAGCTATACCTATTACATCAATATTGTGTTCTGATATATTAGAAACCTTTTGTCTTTCTTCTGTAATTCTTTGAATAGCATATTTTTTGTCTCTTAATTCTGCTGCTCTTTCAAATTCTAATTTGTCTGCCGCTTCTTTAATATCTTTATCAAGCTCTTTCATTATTTGGTTTGTATTACCTTCTAATAGGCTAATAATTTGATTTATTTCTTTTCTATAATCTTCTTTTGAAATTTTACCAATACAAGGTCCAGAGCATTTTTTAATATGATAATTTAAACATGCTCTACCTTTATATTTAAATGTTTTACATTGTCTAATTTTATATTTTGAATTTATAAAATCTAGCATTGCTTTTGCACTGCCACTATTTGCATATGGTCCAAAATATCTTGCACCATCATTTAATATTCTTCTAGTTAAGTATATATTTGGGAATTCTAGCTTTGTGTTTACTTTGATATATGGGTACGTTTTGTCATCTTTTAATAAAACATTGAATTTTGGCATATTCTTTTTTATTAAGTTACACTCTAAAATAAGTGCCTCTGATTCATTATCTGTAACAATATATTCAAAGTGGTCTATTAAAGACACCATATTTTCAATTCTTTTTGTTTTATTGTTTTTTCTAAAATATTGCCTTACCCTATTTTTTAGAGAAATTGCTTTACCAACATATATAATCTTATCATCTTTGTCATGCATAATATATACGCCTGGTTTGCTAGGCAACTTTTTTAGTTCTTCTTCTATATTAAACACCTTTAGTTTTCCCCCTTAGCATAATATATATTGTAGCATATTTTGCTGCATTTTACAAGGTAAACTTAGGCTTGTGTACATATAAGAAAATGAAATTTGACACATTTTGCATTTTATAGTAATATATTAGCACTAGGAATACAAATTAAAAAAATATCCTTTAGGAGGGTTGTATATATTTAGCGCCAGGACAGTGTTTATACACTGTTGACGAGGTTAGAGTTTATCGAAAGATTCGGCGGATGGCTCTATGGCATGCGTTACTGCCATTACATATTAACCAAAAAATTATAGTGATATAATATAACAAATTTAATATGAGTACGCTTTAATTTGTATGCCTTACTTTAAATTTTAAGGAGGTATATTTTTTATGTGTGGCATTATAGGTTATATAGGAGACAAAAAGGCCACTCCAGTTTTAATAAATGGTTTATTATGTTTAGAATACAGAGGTTATGACTCTGCTGGTATTGCTGTTATCGAAGACGGCAAAATTACTGTAATGAAAGATAAAGGAAGAGTTGCAAATTTAGAAGCAATTGATGGTATAAATGATTTAAAATCTACTATTGGTATTGCACATACAAGATGGGCAACTCATGGAAAACCTGCAAAAGAAAATTCTCATCCTCATATGGATAATAGCGGTGAATTTGCAGTTGTGCACAATGGTATTATTGAAAATTACCATGAATTAAAAGAATTTTTAGCTTCTAAAGGATATTACTTTTTATCACAAACAGACACAGAAATAATTCCTAATTTGATTCATTACTATTACACAAATGGAATAAATGATGATGACAAATTCTTAAGAGCCGTAAAATCTGCAGTCGATGATTTAAAAGGAAGTTATGCACTAGAAATTATTTCTAACTTACATCCTGATAGAGTTATTGTAGTTAGAAAAGATAGTCCTTTAGTTTTAGGAAAAGGAAATGGTGAAAACTTTATTGCATCAGATATTCCTGCTGTTTTAAAATATACAAAGGAATTTTATTTGTTAGATGACCAAGAGTATGCAGTTGTTTATAAAGACCATATAGATTTTTATGATAATAGCTTAACTTCTCATAGCAAAGCTATTAAGAATATTGAATGGGATGCTACTGCAGCAGAGAAAAATGGCTATGAAGATTATATGTTAAAAGAAATATTTGAACAACCAACTGCAATTCGTGAGACCATTGGTTCTAGATTTAAACTTGGAGAAAAATGCAGTTTTGATGATATTGATATTTCAAAGGAATATTTAAAGAAAATAAACAAAATATATATTGTTGCTTGTGGTACAGCTATGCATGCGGGTTTAGTTGGAAAAAATGCAATTGAAAAACTTTGCAAAATTCCTACTGTAGTCGATATTGCATCTGAGTTCCGTTATCGTGACCCTATTATAGATGATAAAACACTTTGTATCTATATTAGTCAATCTGGCGAAACTGCTGATACAATTGCAGCTTTAAAACTTGCTAAGGCTAAAGGTGCTAAAACATTAGCTGTTTCAAATGTGATTGGAAGTTCAATTACTCGTGAGGCTGATTATACAATATATACTCATGCCGGTCCTGAAATTGCTGTTGCTTCTACAAAAGCGTATACTTCACAAGTTGTGTTAATGGTAATTTTAGCTATGTATTTTGCTGAAGTTTTAGGATCATATGATGGAATTGAAAAATTAAAAGCTGATATTTTAGATTTACCTGCTAAAGTTGAAGCCATGTTAGATGAAACAGATGCTATTAAAGAGTTTGCTAACAAAGTATATACTGAGCATGATATGTACTTTTTAGGTAGAGGTACTGATTACAATGTTGCAATGGAAGGTTCTTTGAAATTAAAAGAAATTTCATATATTCATTCTGAGGCATATGCTTCTGGCGAATTAAAACATGGACCTATTGCTTTAATTGAAAATGGTATAACTGTAATTAGTATTTTAACAGATCCTAATTTAGTTGAAAAATCTATTAGCAATATTCAAGAAGTTATAACAAGAGGTGCTAAAACTTTAGTCGTTACAAATCAAAAGTTATCAAATAGTTCATTTAATTATGTTATAAATATACCTGAAACTAATAGCCTTATCTCACCTATCCTTTCTGTTATTCCACTTCAATTGCTTTCTTACTACATTGCTAAAAATAAAGGATTAGATGTTGATAAACCAAGAAACTTAGCTAAATCAGTTACAGTTGAATAAACTAAGGTGACATGGTCAAAAAGCGCCCACCTAATTACACCCAATTATGGCTAACAAAACAAAGTCATAATTGGGTGCTTTTTGTTCTCGTCTCTATTGGCACACTTTAGATAAATAGTTTTAGTATGATTAGCAATATTGCCCCTGGAATTCCTAAAAGACCTACTAATACTGCTGTAACAACATTCAACCCTATATGAAATCCCCATGCTGAACCTATTAGATTTATTATAAATATAAGTAGTCCACCTAATACAGAGTTTACTATTAATTTAAACAATGATAATACTCCAAAATCTAATGACAAACCTAGAAAATATAATCATGACAAAGATGACTTAAGTTACTTAGGAGAAGAAAAATTATTTAAACAAGAAGAAGAACAAAAAGAAAGTAAAACTAAAGAAGTTTTACAATTGGAACATACTGTTACAGTAGAAGATAGAGAATATAAATTTCCACCAATAAACTTGTTAAGTCAAGGAGAAGTAAAAGAAATAAAGGGTGGTAAAAAGGCAGTTACAGAAACAGCAAGTAGATTACAAAAAACATTATATAGTTTTGGAGTTTCTGCGAAAGTAGAAAATGTTTCTGTAGGTCCTGCAATAACAAGGTATGAATTAAAGCCAGCAGAAGGTGTAAGAGTAAGCAAAATAGCAAATTTAGCGGATGATATTGCACTAAATTTAGCAGCAGAAAGTATAAGAATAGAAGCTCCAATACCTGGAAAGCAGGCAGTAGGAATAGAGATACCAAATGTAGAAAATGAAGTTGTACATTTAAGAGATATAATTTCATCAGATGCATTCCAAGGACATAAATCTAAACTTGCATTTGCACTTGGAAAAGATGTTGCAGGAAAAGAAGTAGTAGCAGATATTGCAAAAATGCCACACGTTTTGATAGCTGGTGCTACAGGTTCTGGTAAGAGTGTTTGTATAAATACTTTAATTGCGAGCATAATATATAAAGCAAAACCAAGTGAAGTAAAATTACTTATGGTTGACCCAAAAGTAGTAGAACTTTCAGTTTATAATGGAATACCTCATTTATTAATACCAGTAGTAACAGATCCTAAAAAAGCTGCAGGAGCATTAGCTTGGGCTGTTCAAGAAATGATAAATAGATATAATTTATTTGCCAAAAAAGGTGTTAGAGATATTAAAGGGTATAATGAAGCTGTAGAAAAAGAAGGAGAAACAGGAAAACTTCCACAAATAGTAATAATTATAGATGAGCTTTCAGACTTAATGATGGCATCTCCAAAAGAAGTAGAAGATTCTATTTGTAGATTAGCACAAATGGCTAGAGCAGCAGGAATGCATTTAGTAATTGCAACACAAAGACCATCTGTAGATGTAATTACAGGTGTAATTAAGGCAAATATACCATCAAGAATATCTTTTGCAGTATCTTCACAAGTGGATTCTAGAACAATATTAGATATGGTTGGTGCAGAAAAATTATTAGGAAAAGGAGATATGCTATTTTATCCATCAGGTGCACCAAAACCTACGAGAATTCAAGGAGCATTTGTGGCAGATAAAGAAGTAGAAAAATTAGTAGAGTTTTTAAAATCACAAGGTGAAGTAACATATAGTGACGAGATAATGGAACAAATAGAAAACTCAGATAAAACAGATAAAGAATTAAAAGAAGAGGATGATGAACAAACAACAGACCCACTTTTATTAGAAGCAATA
>ENA-ORMN01004360-ORMN01004360.1-human-gut-metagenome-genome-assembly--contig:-NODE-4360-length-10252-cov-3.255271_pt1 | contig 10252 bp, 7 predicted proteins | sample MGYA00242102_ERZ508993 | MGnify/ENA primary metagenome ERZ508993 (study PRJEB26280, sample SAMEA2338770) | human gut metagenome | biome: human gut; feature: human-associated habitat; material: faeces... | reverse complement strand
TTTTTAGCCTTGTCAAAGGCGAGAAAGAACACGAAGTGTTCGAAATGCGAATGTGCGGGGATGGGCGTCCTGAATAGTTACAATAATTCTTTTATTGTATCCACCACTTTTGCCGAGGCATTTCCGTCGTCCCAGCAATTGTATTTTTTGCGGAAATTTTCATAACGCTCCTCGTATTCGGAAGCATTGTAATTTTTGATATCACGGATCAATTCATCGGTATCCGCCGAAATCGGTCCCGGCATCTCCCCGCGGTAATCAAAATAAAAACCACGCAGATCATTTTTGTATTTATCCAGATCGTATGCATAAAAGAACATTGGTCGGTGTAATATACTATAGTCAAACATGACAGAGGAATAATCCGTGATCAGCATATCGGACACCAAAAATAATTCCGCAATGTCATTACTCTGGTCAAAATGATAGATAAATCCTTTGTGCTGGAACCAGTCAATGTAATCCATGATGAGATAATGATATTTGACGATCAAAATGTACTCCTCCTGCAGCGCCTCTTTCAATTTCTGAAACGACAGCTTCGGACTGAATTTGTAACTCGAATTTTCATTAAACTCATCATCGCGGAACGTCGGTGCATACAGCAGGATCTTCTTATCCAGCGGCAGCCCCAGGCGGCGTTTTAACCGCACGATATCTTCCTCATTGTTCTTTTTAAACAATATGTCATTTCGCGGATATCCAATCTCCAGCATACATTTATTGAAATCAAATGCGCGCCGGAATGTCGTCGTGGAAAACGGATTCTGGGAAATGAGAAAATCCCAGCTCTGCACATTTTTCACAAAGCCCTTCTGATAGGACTCGATATCCGTCTCATTTACCATAAACACATCTTCCATGTCAAGAACCAGCTTTTTCAGCGGTGTTCCATGCCATGTCTGAATGTAATAACAGCCCTTCCGCTTGATCAGCCATTCCGGCTGGCGGCAGTCAAACACCCACACTTTCGCAGTTGCCATATAATATAAGTATCGCAATCGTCCATATCGGAACTGATAGCCATCCCCCGGTATCGGATATGGGTCATTTTCGTAAAACCACGTGCATTCCCATTTTTCCTGATAGCCATTTTCTACCATATATTCAAAGATATGACGCGGATTTCCCGAATAGCTTTTTCCGAGACTGGAGTCAAATACAATACGCTTTTTATTGACCGGTATGATCACACACATAATCCGGTACAACAGGATAACCAGCTTTTTTACGATATATCGAATTACGGTTCTCACATCATTCCTCCGTTTCTGCAAAAGTAGGTTTTGCCCCTTCGAACACAATATCGATCGCACGTTTTGACGCGTGTCCGTCATCTACATGGCAGAATTTGTCATAAAAGCGGTCATAACGTTTTTTGTATTTCTCCGAAATTTCATCGATATGATGCAGGGCATCCACAAGTTCATCATTGGTTTGTACAATCGGTCCCGGAAGTTCGGTATTCATGTCAAAATACATTCCGCGGATCTCGTCTTTATAATCTTCATAATCATACGCAAAGAACAGCATCGGGCGACGCAGGTTCGCATAGTCAAAAAATACGGATGAATAATCCGTGATACAAATATCACTTGCCAGATACAAACGGGATACATCGTTGTAGGTGCTTCCATTGTATACAAAATCTTCCAGTCCGGTCAAATCCAGGCTGTCAGCGATATAATAATGCGTACGAAGCAGAATGACACTGTCTTTTCCAAACTCTTTCCGCATACGCTCCAGATCCATCGCCAGTGTGAATTTGTATTTTCCTTTTCCATAAAACTGGTTGTCTCGCCATGTCGGCGCATACAGGATAACGCGCTTATCTTCCGGAATGCCAAATTCTTTCTTCACTTCTTTTGCGATCTCATCTGCCCGCTCCGAATACAAAATGTCATTCCTTGGATATCCGACCTCAATGATCTTTTCGCGAGGCACACAGAATGCGCGCTCAAATACATCCGTCGAAAAACGGTTTGCGGAGATCAGATAATTCCAAGCCTTACCCTGACGGTAAAACATCGTCTTATGATTCTGGCTTGCCGCATGAATATCATCCAGGTCAAACGCCAGCTTTTTCAGCGGTGTTCCATGCCATGTTTCCAAAAACATCACTTCTTCGCGCTTTTTAAACCACGCCGGCTGTCTCGTATTGCAGATAATGTACTTCGAACGGGACAAATAATATACATAACGGAGGGTATGCCGCTTACAGATCGGCGGATGCCCTTTCATCTCCTTGGCACGCTTATTGAGGCACCAGATGTAATGATATTTATCTCCATATGTATCATATAAATATTCATACAAATATTTCGGGCTGTCCGAATAACTCTTTCCAAAGAAACTTTCAACAAATACCCAGTTCTCTTTGACTGGCATTTTCCGGAAAATATGTTTGTCAAGGAACCGCCAGTACTGGATCGGTTTTCCAAACAGACCACGCTTTTTCTGCATCACATGCGCCAGCCGCTCAAATGGCTTCGCTGTACGGTATTTTCCTTTTACAATGTATCCCAGTTCGATTCCATGGAAGAAGGTCAGTTCTTTCTTAATCTTCTTCAACTGATCTTTTGGAATCTTCCGCAGATTTTTCGTATAACGTACACTCTTTGCGCCCTTCAGGCGGTTTGGAAATTTACTGATCGTAAATCGGCACAAACGACGGTTTAACGCAAATTGCAAAGACTCTTCCGCATCTTTGATCTCTTCTTTTGCCTTCTCATAACTCTCGATATAATCATCGGTTCTGCGTTTTCTCTTCTTCTGGCTGAGTGCCGGCAGATGGATCGGATCGTTGCGGCGGCGCCATACATAAATACTGCTGCCGTCTACCCACATTTTCCCTTTCGCACCGGCGAGCAGTTTTGCGATGACCGGAACATCCGAATAAAATGTGATCATCTCATCAAACGATACGCCCTGCGCATCATAATACGATCTGCGGATCAGAAAATGCTGCATCGTAAAGCGCGTTGACAATACCGCCTCCAACGTCTCGCCTTCAAGTGGCACAATTCCCTCGATTTCCGAGTCCGCCTTTGCTTTTTCAAAATCAAAACTGATTGGACGGAACCAAGAAGCATAACGGTTTCCGGTTACGATGTCCGCCTGTTTCTCTTCGGCAAGATGGTATAATTTGGGAAGCGCATCCTCTAACAAATAGTCATCTGCATCCAGAAAATACAGATACGTACCTGTCGCATATTTTACACCGGTATTTCTCGCTGCTGCCACGCCAAATGGTCGAAGTGGCAGTTCCAATTCACCCTCGACCGGATTATCGACATTCGCATCATCCGCTTCCTCTTCTTCCTCTTTCTGCTGTTCTTTTTGCAGCAGATAAGCAGCATATTCTTCTTTATTCATCCCCAAACGTTTGCGTCTGCGTTCTTCCAAAAAAGTTCCTTTTTTTTCATAAAATTCATCGACATCTTTTTCGTCTTCCATGCGGACATATTTGACAAAACTCTTCTGCATAATTGCTTCCGGCACGTCATGTCCATCCTTGTCATCCACAAGAACCACTTCAATGTCGTCCATTTTCTGATCTTCAATACTCTGAATACAATCTTCTAAGTACGCCGGTCCTTTCAAATAAGGAACAATGATACTAATCTTAGCCATTTCTCTTAAACCTTCTATCTTATATTATTTGTTACTTTTGTCCGAAAACACGGTCTCCACGACTTTTTTTGCCGCCGTTCCGTCTTCCCAGGCACAATATTTATCGCAAAACGCGGTATACTTATCGCTATACTCCGTTACAACATTTTCAATGTTCTGCAATGCTCCGATCACTTCATCCGTCGTCATCAGCATCGGTCCCGGAAGTTCTTCTTCCACATCGATGTAAAATCCGCGGAGTACACTGCGGTACTTCTCCAGATCATACGTAAAGAACAACATCGGGCGGCGCAGATTCGCATAATCGAAAAATACGGACGAATAATCCGTGATCAGCACATCCGAGATGAGATACAGTCGCGCAATGTCATCGTATTTGCTCAGATTGTACGCAAATCCCTCATACTCCGAAAGATCGAGCACATCGGCGATAAAATAATGCGTCCGCAGCAAAATGATGTATTTATCCCCAAGCTCTTTCTGCATTTTTGCAAGGTCTAACTGCAACGTAAATTTGTATTTGGCATGCCCGTAAAATTCGTCGTCACGCCATGTCGGCGCATACAGGATGATTTTTTTATCCTGCGGCAGATGCAGTTCTTCCTTGATCTCACGCATCCGTTTTTCCTTATCTTGACAATACAGGATATCATTTCTCGGATATCCCGTCTCAAGCATTTTTCCGTCGTACATGAATGCATGTCGGAAAACGTCCTCGGAAAACCGGTTCGGTGCGACGAGATAATCCCACGACCGTGTCTGGATATAGAACTGCTCTTTGTAAAGCGGCGATGCCGTCGTCACATCTTCCATATCAAATACGAGTTTTTTCAACGGCGTTCCGTGCCACGTCTCCAAAAAGACATTGCCTTTCCGCTTGATAAAATACTGTGGCTGTCTTCCATTAAATACGATGTATTTGGCTCTTGCCATGTAAAAGAAATATTTAAAACTGAACCGCTTCATCTGCTTTGACGGATACGGCAGATTCAGTTTCTTTCCTGCATTCACCCACATATACCGGTACTTTCCCGGATACGTCTCGTTCATATATTCAAAGATGTACTTTGGACTGTCCGAATAACTTTTTCCAAAGAAGCTCTCGAAAATCACCATGTCGTCGAACATTTTCATCTTACTAAAAACTTTTTCATACAAATACCGCTTGCATTTTGCACGGCTCGTACATACGCGGAACAAGGTCTGTCGTCTCGCATGATTTCGCGTCTTTTTCACAATCTTGTCCGCATCTCCGGCAAGACCATAGGCGATCAGTTTTCTCGGATGATGCTTCAGTGGAATCTCCGCCCATCCATCTTTTCCAAGAATTTCCAGTGTCTGTTTTAATTCCTTAGCGGTCTCTTTTCTCTCTACCGCTTTGCTCTCTATCATATATGGCGAAATCATTGTCACGAGGCACATCGCGAAGCGATAATGAAATGCTCTGCCGTTTTCTTTGTCCACAAACCGGCTTGCCATCTCGTAACTCTTCATCGCCTCAGCCACTTTTTTCGCGGCATCCTTTTTCTGCAAAAGCGATGGCAGATTGATCGGATCGTTGTGCTTTCTCTTTATATAAGTTCCTTTTTCCTGATAAACCGTCTTTGGTGCCTTTGCCAACACTTCCATCAGCACCGGAATATCGGAATCGTATTCCAATTCTTCGCAGAAACGGATTGGATTTTCCATCAAAAGTCTGCGCGGAATCAGCAATCCCAGCGTCGATATATTTTGCCATTTTTGGGTATTTGCAATGAGATACTCATATGGATTTTCCGGATCAACCTTGGTCTCTTCTCCTTCGTCGCCATTGGTATCATTTTGTTCGTCTAATTTTTCCCCATTGTCCTGATACACCTTGCGGCTGTACCATGTCTCGGTTTTGGAAATGTAAACTACCGTTTCCGGTTCCGCTTTCTCTGCCAATGCCTCCAGCGTATCCTCTGCCAGATAATCGTCGGCATCCAAAAACACTACATATTCTCCCTGTGTCTTTTCTATTCCCGCGTTTCTCGCCCCCGCGACACCCTTTTCTTCCTGCATCACGGTAACAATGTTCAGCTTCTCCGGAATCCCTTCTTCCGGTGCCTCGCATCCATCACAGACAAGGATCACTTCAAAGTCCTGAAATGTCTGCTCTGCCAGGCTCGCCAAACAGTCTTTTATATACTGTTTTTCATCGTGATAAGCAATAACTACACTTATCTTCATGTAACATTCCTCCATCTCTTTTCATGCGTTTACGCACACATAGTTTATTATACCACAGAGGGATCGAGAATGGCAAGTTAAAAAAATCTCCCCGCCTTGGTGCCACCGCACCAAAACAGGGAGATTTCATAATTTTCACTTAGAACCAGGACGATACCGTCTCGGCAATTTTCTTAAAGAACGATACGATCTTGTCAAGCCAGCCCTGTGCCTCATCTACCGTCAATCCCAAATCCTGGAGTTTGTTGTAGATGCTTTCTGCCTGCTGCTTCAGCTTGTCGACATCAAGATCCAATTTACTGATTTTGTCAAATAATTGTGCGAGTTTCTGCTTCTGCGCATCCGTCAGGCTGACACCAAGTTCATCGGCCGATTCTTCGATCGCTTTCTGAAGATCGTCCGCATCTTTGATATCGCCATTTGCCACTTTTTCTTTCACAAGTGCCATCAGCTTCTCGGCATCGTCGGAGCCAATGCTCTGTGCCAGTTCACTGGTCAACACAAGTTCGTTGGTGGCTGCATCTTCGCGGTCATCACTCAATGTCTCGCCGGTCATTGCCTCATAGGCTTTCATTGCCCCGACAAGCGCTGCCGTACCGGAGAGTTCAAACGGACCGGCAACGATCACATCCGCATCCGTGATACCGGCGGTGATCAATGCATTGGTGTACATTCCGCTCGTGCAATAAGTGATATTTTTTGTCTCTACATGAATGCCTTTTCCCTCTTCGCCTTTTTCGATACGGACGGACGAAAGTGCCTTTGTTCCGATCACTGACGCGGAGAGATAATCATCTAAGTATTCATGCTCATCTTTATTTGTCACTTGTAACACTTCATAATTGTCAAGGTCTGCCTCGGTTACACCCAGAAGTGCCAGGACAATGTCTTTCTGCTGTGCGTTCAAGTCTGCTCCCAATGAGATATAAGGAGAAACCTCTACGGATGTATCATCCGAATTTCCTGTGGAATCTGCCTTCACAACCGTGGTCGGCAGGGCACAGATCAACAATGCCAGACTAAGCAGCACTGCGGTTACTTTACTACGTTTCTTCATATAGACCTCCATTCTGAGACGACATGGCACGAATTTATTTTACGATGCGCTCCATCGCCTCTTTGGTATTCTCTAAAGAGCCAAATGCAGTCAGTCGGAAATATCCTTCTCCGCTCGGTCCGAAGCCGCTTCCCGGTGTTCCGACGATGTTCAGGTTTTCAAGCAAATAATCGAAGAAATCCCAGGATGTCATATTGTCCGGCGTCTTCAACCAGATATATGGTGCGTTTATACCGCCAAATACGGTATATCCGGCATTTGTCAATCCCTCGCGGATGATCTTTGCATTGTTCATGTAATATGCAATCTGCTCTTTTGTCTGTTTCTTTCCTTCCGGACTGTATACCGCTTCACCGGCGCGCTGGATGATATAAGGTGCTCCGTTGAACTTGGTTCCGTGTCTTCTCGCCCAGAGACTGTTCAGTGACACACCGTCACAGGTAAGCTCTTTCGGAATTACGGTAAATCCAAGACGAGTTCCGGTAAATCCGGCATTTTTAGAGAAACTTCTCATCTCGATCGCACATTTCTTCGCGCCATCGCATTCGTAAATGCTGTGTGGTACGTCGTCCTCGGAAATGTATGCTTCATAAGCTGCATCATAAATGATAACAGCACCTTTTGTCAAAGCAAAGTCAACCCATTTCTGAAGTTGATCTTTATTTAATGTCGTTCCGGTCGGATTGTTTGGACAGCAGATGTAAATGATGTCCGGTGTCTCTTTTGGAAGTTCCGGTACAAAATTATTTTCTGCGGTACATGGCATATAAATTACATTTGACCATGCTTCTTTCTCTTTCACGTAGTCTCCGGTTCTACCTGCCATGGCATTGGTATCTACATAAACCGGGTAAACCGGATCACATACTGCGATACGGTTATTCTGTGCGAAAATGTCTCCGATGTTTCCGGAATCGCTCTTTGCTCCGTCGCTGACGAAGATCTCATCGATGGCAATGTCCACGCCGCGTGCTTTATAATCGTTTTCTACGATCGCACTGCGCAGAAATTCATAGCCAAGATCCGGTGCATACCCGTGAAATGTCTCAGCATGAGCCATCTCATCAACGGCTTTGTGCATTGCGTCAATGACTGCCGGCGCAAGAGGAAGTGTTACGTCTCCGATTCCGAGACGGATCACTTTTTTGTCCGGATTTGCTGCCGTATACGCATTTACTTTCTTCGCAATCGTCGAAAAAAGGTAACTTCCAGGTAATTTTAAATAATTGTCATTAATTTTATACATGTCATTCCTCCATACAAATTGATACTGATTTATCTGCTGATTCTTGCTTCATTATCGCTGTACACGTGCTCCTGCACCACCCATGATAGCTTCTACTTCTTTCTTGCTTGCCATCGTAGTATCACCAGGGGTTGTCATTGCCAATGCACCATGAGCTGCACCATAATTTACAGCAAGTTCGGCATTTTCTGTTGTCATCAAACCATAGATCAGACCGGAAGCAAAGGAATCTCCGCCGCCCACACGGTCCATGATCTCAAGTCCTTTGTAATCTTTGGCTTTGAAGATCTCGCCGTCTGCCCAGCAGATTGCACTCCAGTCATTGACTGTCGCTGTCTTTACTTCACGAAGTGTCGTTGCTACAGCTTTAAAGTTTGGATAAGTCTTCGCTGCCTCGTTGATCATTTTCTTGTATCCGTCCAAATTCAATTCTTTCAGATTGGCATCATTTCCCTCGATCTCAAATCCAAGACAAGCCGTGAAATCTTCTTCATTTCCGATCATTACGTCTACGTATTTGGCGATTTCTTTATTTACTTCCTGCGCTTTCTCGATACCGCCGATCGCACTCCACATGGATGGACGGTAGTTGAGGTCATAAGAAACGATGGTTCCGTACTTCTTCGCTGCCTTGATGGCTGCCAATACGGTCTCGCATGACTGCTCGGACAAAGCAGCATAAATTCCACCGGTATGTAACCAGCGCGCACCCAGTTCGCCAAAGATATAATCAAAGTCAAAATCTTCCGGTTTTGCCTTTGAAATCGCTGTATTCGCACGGTCGGAGCATCCTACGGCACCACGGATACCAAATCCACGCTCGGTAAAATTCAAACCGTTACGGCATACACGTCCGATTCCGTCGGTCTCCATCCATTTGATCAAAGAAGTGTCGACACCGCCCTGCAAAATGAAGTCTTCCATCAATTTACCTACTTCATTGTCCGCAAATGCCGTGATCACACCTGTGTTCATGCCAAAGCATCTTCTCAAGCCACGAACTACATTGTACTCACCGCCGCCTTCCCAGGCACGAAACGATCTTGCGGTACGAATGCGCCCTTCGCCCGGATCCAAACGCAGCATTACTTCGCCAAGCGAAACCGCATCATATTTACATTCACTCTTTGGTTTTAAATTAAGGTTCATATCCGTAGTCTCCTTTATTTTCGAATGCTGTGCGCCAGTTCAACAGCTTCTTTTGTCATCTCGGCAATTTTATCAAATTCACCGGCCTTGATCATGTCGCCCTTGACCATCCAGCTTCCGCCGCAGCATACGATCTTACTGCAGCCCAGATAGTCTTTCAGGTTTTTCACATTCACGCCGCCGGTCGGCATGAATTTCAGCATGGTAAACGGCGCTGCCAGTGCCTTTATCGTTGCCATACTGCTCTGCTGGGAAAAACTTCACAACCTCAAGGCCCCTCTTTACCGCCTGTATTGCCTCGGAAGGAGTGACCACTCCCGGAAGGACCGGTATCTCTTTTTCGATACAATAGTCAACGATTTCCGGATCAAATCCCGGGCTGACGATAAACTTTGCACCCGCTGCCACAGCCTTATCCACCTGCTCAATGGTCAGTACCGTTCCTGCTCCAACCAGCATATCCGGATACTTTGTGCTCATGATCCGGATGGATTCCTCTGCCGCAGCCGTCCGGAAGGTAACCTCCGCGCACGGCAGTCCACCCTTTACCAAAGCATCGGCCAGCTTTTCTGCATCCTTTTCATCGTCCAGTACCACAACCGGCACTACCAGCATTTCCGCTAATTTCTCAATCATCGTATTCATTTGTCTGATCTCCTTTCTCAACCTGCAAACTGCTACTCCATGTAAGCACCCTTCATCGCACTCACGGCATGCTGCGCATAGAGCTTTAAGAGTCCATGTGTATACTTGCTTTCAAACCCTTTCCACCGGCTCTTCCGCTCTTCCAGAACACGCTCCACCTCCTGTGGCGTTTTCCGTTCTCCTTTTATGCCGACGATAGATATCGTCCTGTTATGGACATCCAGCTCGATCAGGTCACCCTCTTCCACAAATGCAATCGGTCCGCCTGCTGCCGCCTCCGGGGACACATGCCCGATCACCGGTCCTCTGGA
>ENA-ORMN01004359-ORMN01004359.1-human-gut-metagenome-genome-assembly--contig:-NODE-4359-length-10253-cov-1.815650_pt1 | contig 10253 bp, 17 predicted proteins | sample MGYA00242102_ERZ508993 | MGnify/ENA primary metagenome ERZ508993 (study PRJEB26280, sample SAMEA2338770) | human gut metagenome | biome: human gut; feature: human-associated habitat; material: faeces... | reverse complement strand
GCTAAGGAAGAAACTTCATCGGAGACAGAATCATCATCACCAAAGACTGAGACCATTCGAAAGAGAGCGAAGAAGGCTGATTGTGAGTAATGTGTCTCATCGTTGCCAGGGTTGATTTGTTTGTTTAAATACCTGCTTTCCGGAATATTTTGTTTGAACGGGCTGTTACAAATGAAATGCTTCGATTCTGTAATCTTGGGAGAATTCGTTTTATGTGATGTGGATTGATGTAATGAAGTAGAGGGATCGATAACAAGGACATTCTGTCGTTCTTCATCTCTCTCACAGCTCGTCCTATCTAAGCGTTTTTTCTCCGATGACACATTGAATGGGATGGAGCGAGAGAGAATGGATTATGATGTGGTTATTGTTGGTGTAAGAATACTTGACAAGGGCCTAATTAGATAGGGAGGGTGTGCTGGATTGTCGACAGCAATTCGATTGAAGGATACTGCAAAGAAGAACAATCTCGATCTTTCTGTTTGCATTCTTGAAAAGGGAGAGAATATCGGGTCTCACATTCTGAGTGGATGCTTGTTGAATACTCAGGGTCTTTCAGAGTTGATTCCCAATTGGCAAGACGTTGTATTCTTAGTTTTTGGTGTTCATTCTATTAGGAATCTCCTATAAGTCAGAAAGTTACGAAAGAATCGATGCAGTTCCTTCTTGGTGAAGAGAATTCGTTTACAGTCCCTTCTTGGTTAGTCCCACGTACTATGAAACATAGCAACAGTTACATTGTGAGTTTAAGTAGTGTTTGTCGTTGGTTGTCGTCGGTGGCTGAAGAAAGGGGTGTTGATGTCTTTCCAGACACGGGAGCAGCTGGTTTATTATATAATGGAGATCATGTTGTTGGTGTATACACTTCAGATAAGGGAGTCAATAAAGACGGTGTTTCAAAAGAAGACTTTCAGCGAGGTTATGCAATTCATGGGAAGATGTTGGTGTTAGCGGAAGGAGTATTGGGGAATGTGACAGAAGAGGTGTCAAATCGTTATAAACTCAAACAGGGTGGTCAGAGAACATATGGATTGGGAATCAAAGAAGTGTGGGAGATCCCAGGATGTGATGAAATCGTTGGAAAGGTGGTTCATACTTTGGGATATCCGTTGCAGCGTTCTTTTCATGATTCTTTGTTGATGTGAACCAATCCACTAATTTGTAGATATGGAGGTGGGTTTTTATATTTTCAGGCGCCAAATCAAGTTCATATTGGTTATGTGTGTTATATGATGAGTTCTAACGATTAGATCACCGGTCTGGATTACGAGAATACATATGTGTCTCCTTACGAAGAATTCCAGTTATTCAAAAAGACAGAGTTTATTTCCTCTCTGTTGCGTCGAGGGGAACGATTAGAATTCGGTGCAAGAACCATTTACGAAGGAGGTGTGTTAGGCGTATTCAGAGTGATGGAATTTGTGATTTGTAGCAGTTAAAGCCGATATTTCCTGGAGGAGTGATTGTTGGAGAGGGATTGGGAGTGATGAACATGAGTTCTCTTCAAGGAACAGATAACAGTATCCAGAGTGGAATTGTGGCTGCAGATGCTATTGTGAAGGAATGGAATGCGATTCAGGAAGGATGTCTGCTCCATGAATATGAGAACCAATTGAAACGAGATTCTTTCATGAAAGAGTTACATCGAACTCGAAGTCTCCGTACGATGTTTGAGAAGGGACTGTTTGCTGGCATGGTATATGCAGTAGGGAATAGGAGAGTGTATGATTTCCAGTTCTTCAGTAGTACCTTGTGTTTCAACCACAATCTTTTCACTCATCCAATTTCCAAAGGAGAGGATTGGGAAAAGACAAAATCAGCGGAGATTTGCAAGAAGTTACCAAACCGTGATTACGAGAAACCCGACGGAGTAGTGAATCGACTTGGTTTTGTAATCAACAGGTTGTATCGTTTGATCGAGTGACTTCACTGTCTCTGAGTTGTCTTGATTATCCACAAGATGAATTTGCTCATATTCAGATAAAGAAAGGTGATGAGAATGTACCGTTAGAAGTGTCATTAAAGAAATATGATGGCCCTGAAGAGCGTTTCTGTCCCGCTCATGTCTATGAGTATGTCAAAATGGAAGATGGAAAAGTTCAGTTCCAGATTCATAGTGAGAATTGTCTCCACTGTAAGACATGTGTGGTAAAAACACCTCAACAATTCCTTTCATGGAATGTTCCTTCTTCAGGAGGACCCAATTACTCAAACATGTAATTTGTTTTTCGGGTTATTCTTATATTGCGGGTACCTTGTTTGTTCTGATATCAAAATAGACTTGATTTTGGTCAATCTATCCAGAATGGATCCTATTTCTGTCGTGTATATAACTCTTCAATTCCTTTGTTATAGAAAGTGGGAATGAACGAAGCAGAGGAGGAAGCAGCAAAGGTGCAAGTAACAGAAGGAGAGGGAGATAGTCAAAAGCAAGAGGTTCATCTTACCGATTCTTGTTTTGATGATTGTATAGATTGAGAAGCTTCGAAAGGTTGTACAGATATTTCAAACGAAACTGAAAGCACAATCGGCCAAGGTTGCAGAATTAACCAAGCAGTCGGAGTTGAAAGATAAGATTATTGCAGCAGCTAAGGACAATCTAGAGAAGATTCAGAAGGAACGAGATGAAAAGGTGAAGGCACTCGATGTTCGTATTTCCTAGATTTTGTGATGCGTAGGAATTGAAGTCAAAGAAAGGAGGCAGTTCTCTAGAGATGTTTGAAGGCCAAACTCCCGAACAAGTGTTGGAACGCATTCAAGTTGGAAACGATGTTTGGTGTTTAGTGAAATTTCCTGGAGGATCAAATGACGATGAGTTTAAATAAGATAGTGTATTGATACGTAGAGATCTGGAGGAAGAAGATGATTTCCACGATACAAATTGCATTTGGCTCTCCCAAGATGAGTTGATTGAGCACGTCAATACGATTGGCTGTACTCTTGATCTTCCTCCATTTTCTCTTTCTTCCTCTCAGGCACAACAGCTTGTAGGATCTAAAATTTCTATTTATCCATAGCGTTCTGAACTCGTCTCACTCCAACAATCCTATGAGAAACTGGAAGAAGAGTATAAGAAGTATCGTGTTGATATGGGTATGGGATAGTGGAATGATAAGACACAGATGTGATGTTATGGAACAAGAATTCGCAGATCGATAGTGTAGCTTATTGTTTTTCAATTTTACTGTAGTTGAAGTCCACAAATACTGATATTCCTATGTTTACTACGACTTCAGCTCCACAGAGTCAGGATGATGTTGAGTCTCTTCGTATTCAACGTCAGGCTATGAAGGAGAAGAATGTGAAGCTTTCTCGTCAAGTGGAGTCTTTGCGACTGGATGTGGAGGAGTTGACGCTTAAAACCGAAGATGACAAACGGAAGTTGGATCTGTTGAAGACAGAATGTGATGAATGGAGAAGGAAGTATAAAGAGGAAGTGAAGAAGAAACAGACCCAGATGGTGGATACGGAGATGAGTGCTGTAAGTGACAAGGAGACCATTGAATCGTTGAAGCAAGAGTTGGATTATCTACGAAGTAAAAACGAGCAAATGATGGTATTAGTACGCAAATCGCAGGATGGAAGACCTCCAAGTCTTCGCATGGGTTCGATTTCTGATGGCAACGAGACATCGCATTCGGTGGAAGGAGATATTAACAGTAATGATATTTTAACTAAGAATGTTTGGTTGATGTTGGAGAATAAGGTATAGAAGTATTTGCGATCCTTATTCTTCAACTATTTATGTGCTAGGGATAAAAGTTCACGAAATCATATGCAGACGGCTATCATGACCATCTTCCAGTTTACTCCAGAAGAAGTGATGGAGATTCGTGTTGGTGATTACTGTTTGGAATGATGAATAGAAAAAGGCTTCTTCTCAGTGGTTCTAGTGTTGATAATTACTATTTCTGTTTGTTAACATTCCCTCCATGTGAGTGTCTTTCAAATATGTCCTTTGTTTCAGTTGTTACATCCTGCTTGACTCAGATTCATCAACAAATAACAGAGATTCAAGACTCATCACTGAAAGAGGTGCTGTTACAACATGAACTTTTTCTGAAGAATAACTCTTCATCTCTATGTGTTGTTAGTGACGTGAATCTTCAGAAAAAGGGAGTCTTCTTGTTTCTGACCAAAGTGAATCAGTGCTGTTTGTTGGTCTTTGTTGGAGCTTTCAGGGTAGATTCCTTATTCAAAAAAGAATTGATGAGCAACTCGTTCAAGATGATCGTGATGTCGGTTTTTGTAGGATGATTTGATTCTAGGTTGTAGAAGCAATTCTTAAGAGGGAAATGGACATAGTAGATCGTCTACGAGAGGAGTTAGAGAATGTACCTTTTCTATTTAACAGTGGTGATGAATTGGATCAGTTTAAATCCAGTATTCTCATGTGGACCGATGACAAGAAATCTATCCCAGCTTTGAGTGTTTTCTATTCTTATCCTGGTATTTATTTTCCTTTTGTTTGATCCTAGCGATAATTCGGCTAAACAATCAATTCATTACCAATCCATCAGCACTCAAAGCATCACCGTCAACTCCCCTCTCATTTCTCTGTTCTCTCTATGTATTCATTGTGACAACATCAGATGTTATAAACCATCCAGAATTACAGCGACTGCTAGTAATTGTCAAGGCTCTCTCAAAGACATCAAATCTGTACAATCTAACTCGTTATTCGTTCGTTTTTCTCATTCTCTTCATCCAGTATGCACAAACCCCAATTGAAACAAATCCCACTTTAGCTGAGAGTGTTTTATTAATTCTAAAGATAGGAATGATGTTAAATGCTACTGCCGTAATGCACAGTGTACATAGAATTCAATCACTTTACTCTAGTTACAACATTGGATTTATGTTCTTTCATCCAACACTTCTTCAAAAGACCTAGCTCAGGACATAAGTCTCAATCCCGTCCTTCAGCTTCTTCGAATCGCTGTGAATAGTGAGTATGGATTACTCTTCTCCTTCCATGTAGTCTCCAATGGATGGAGTCAGGTCAGGTTACACCAATCTCTGCGAAATTAATGCTTCGTCGAGAATGTCTCCAACTGATCCAATATGGATCAACCTCAAAACGTTTCCATTCTTTTTCACATCCATCCATTAGAATCTGTGAATCTCGTTTCTATCATTCCCCTTCTCTTTCCTTCTTCTATTTCTCCGGTGTTCATCTTTTGGGTCATAATCTCGTTCAAATCTCATATGTAGCAGCTACTTCGATTCTCCAGTGTTCTGCTGCATCCATTCGTAAGGTTGCTGTCAAGAAAGTGATTGAGGTCTTTGTAAGAATGACTCTATTTCTTTTAGTACAGAATCAGTGCTCCGAAGAAGAGCAGGAGAAGTACAAACCTCGGTTATGGTCCATTTTGAATGCTCATCTCTCAATCGAACCCAACGAGTATGCTTCCTTGAATGATAACAGCAGAGATCATTACGATTGGAGCTACTACAATGGATGACAGAACGGGACGATCCCAAGACTCGAGTAAACCGCTTATTCCGTCATGGGCAGGATCAGTCGCAGCAAATCCGATTGTTCTGCGTTCAACGCTTAGAGTTGATAGGATTGGATTCCCTTCTTGCTCTAATGGACACGAATGAAATCAATTGCGGGATGAATGGGCTAATACGAGGTCTCAGTGAGAATACAGAGACTTCATCCTTCCGATTGCTTCTAAACTGGATCCGAAATAGAATTGAGACTAGAGCGAGAGAACAGGATAGAAATCTCCTTCATTTAACCACTTCTGAATTCCATCAGCTCCTTGCTGAAGTGATTTTCGAAATATCGGGAGGAGAGAATTGGCCCTTGTGGAAAACCTTCCTCACTAAACATTATACTCTCTTGCTTGTTACTAACTCCAATTATTCGACTGTTTGTCCAAAGAAACATACTACAGAAAATTCATTACCATCAACAAGCATCCACTGTTTAGTGGCCTCCAGAAGAAGGATATCCACAGAAGGTCTTCCAAGTATCATAAATCCACCACTGGAGACCCGTCAAGGTACCAATCATCAGAATACGAGTAGCCAGACCGTTCCAGCATCCCTTCCAGCCCAGGAGCTTCATAGCCTGCATCATAGAAATCTTCTCAGCCGAGTTGTTCATCTTAGAAACACAAGAATCGAAAGGATGAGAGACAAGAGCACAGAACACACCAGCAATGTATCCAGAAGCGAATGTAATCGTCAACTGCATAGCCTTGCTGTATGACTCACGAGGCTTGGTGAAGCAATACTTGTAGAACAGACCCACAATGTTCTCGAATGTAGCAAACTTCACCATGGTGTAAGGAATCTGACGGCACCACAGAGGCACAATTCCCTTCCAAAGAGCCTTTGTTCCCTCTCCAGCAGTGATCTCCTTCATAGCAGGTCCCAGCTTGGTAGGGAAGTTGGCCTCCACGGGAGTTGTCTGAATACGCACCTTCGTAGCTTCCATGGGGCACAGGAAGATATCGGCGAAGAACTCAGCTGAAGCAGAAGCTGACACATAAATTGTATTCTTCCAGTGCTTCGCTCTCTCAGCTCCCATCAGATTAATGTACAAATCCTTGAACACCTCATAACCTCCAAACTTGAAGAATCCCTGCATGGCATAACCGAAGCAAGTAGGTTGCCAGCCTCTGTAGATACCATTACGGTTCCAACCCGTCTTCGCAGTCTTCTTCAGTCCATCCCACAGAGAAGTGTACATACCAGGGTTCGTCTGACGACGGCACTTCACCAGATCCAGAGGAGTGATGAACGTGTGGGTGGTTCCACAAGAAAGTACTCCTCCCATAAAGCAAGTGCTGTAGAACTTGGCATCGTGCTTAGGAGCATCGGTGACCTTCAATGTCTGAAGAGAGTTACTGCTAAACATTCGTAACAAAAAACAATGGTTCAAGAGAAAAGGGGGTTCACAGCGGTTTAATACAGAAATAAAACCAGTATAATGTCTGAATCTGGAGATTCAAACCGGCTGAGTCCATTCATCGATAGTTGATGTAATAGAACGAAATAGTATAGAATAAAAGGCAGAAGAGTCTACAACTAAAGACGAATGCATGTTGAATCATATGTATTGTTTCAATAGAAATCGCAAAAACAATCCATTTAAAATCAATAGAACTGAGAACTATCTTATCAACCAACATTTTTCTTGTGATTCCCTCCAAGTATCGCTCTTTATGACATTTTTGAATTTATAGTGTTCACTGGGTCCAGTCTTTTGGAGCAGAAAAGATATGCGGAGAATCTCGAGAGTATCGAGTCAAAACTTCGAAAGAAAACAATATTCGTCCCGACAATTGATGAAGATGTGAAACTCCAGGTAGATTTGTGATCAAGAGAGGAATTGATACTCTAGCTTCGTGCTTGTGGTGAACCCATTTGTTTATTTGGAGAGGGACCTGCAGACCGAAGAGAGCGTTTAAGACATGTATTAGACACCAAATCGTTTTCGGAGGAAGATATTTCACTACAGAGAGAAATTCTAGGTCTGAAAGACGATGGAAGAGATGAAGATAACGAGCCAAAGGAAACTGTATACACGCGTGCTGATCCGGCATTGATTGCAGCAAGGAAACAGATATTCGCTTTTTCAGTAAAACGGTATTTTTTGTAAGATGTGTTTTATTTCTAGCTGTCAAAAGCGTTTAGCGAAACAAAGAGAAGAAGAAGCCGATCTTCAAAAACTAGCAGAGAATGAGATCGCTGTAAAGGGATTATGGGACAAATATAGTGTATGATATGATTTTTATCTTTCCTGTAGAACCTGTTTGTGGAGAGTTCGCAATTTGGATCGGAGCGACCCATTTCCTGTTGTAGAGTGAACTCAACAAATCCTAATTTCCCATCGAGTCTGCTAGCAACAGGTTGTTTTGGAGGAGAAGTCCGTTTATGGAGTTTAGCGAAAAGTACACAGCTTCACTCCTGGAAAGCACATTCAGATCGTGTTTGTAGTATTGCATGGAGTCCTTTATCCACTCTAACATGCTCTGCTACGGGTGAGGTTGATGGACAGAATTCAGGAGTTATTCTGGCTACAGCTTCTTCAGATAGTAAGTGAATACTGAATACAATAAGACGAAGAAACAGCTCGATTGTGGGGGTACTCACAGAATGCACCTGTATTGCTACAAACACTCTCAGGTCATATGAATCGTGTATCTGCTGTTGCTTTTCATCCAAGTGGTAGGTTGTGTGTTGGAGAATTGATGGAAGGATTGTACTGTGGAACTGTTAGTTATGATACATCGTTCCGATTTTGGGATGTAGAGACAGGTCAGCAGTTACTGTTACAGGATGGGCATGCTCGTGAAGTGATGGGAATTGATTTCCAGTGTGATGGGAGTGTCGTTGCAACAAGTGATCAATCAGGCGTGTGTCGGATTTGGGATTTGAGAACAGGAAGAAGTATCTCTGTGCTACAAGTAGGAGTAGAAAGAGGGATGAATGGTAGGGTCATGTGAAAGGAATGTTAAGTTGCCGTTTCTCTCCGAATGGGTTTCAGGTAACTGTTCGGGATGCATTTTGATGTGTAGTTTGCTACTTCGGGTGATGATAATACGATCAAGATTTGGGATTTACGGAAACAGAAATCCATCTACACGATTCCTGCACATAATAGTGTTGTTCCTGATATTGCTTATGATACAACGGGAGAATTCCTTGTTTCTGGTTCCTTCGATCGAACTGTGAAAGGTACATAATAGCGTTGGATTTTTATATTTTAGTCTGGTCAACACGAAACTATCGTTGTTTGAAGACTCTCGAAGGACATGACAGCCGAGTGTCAGGTGTGGATATTCTAACAAATAAAGTGGGAGTCGTATCTTGTTCTCATGATAAAACGTGGAAATTGTGGTCATATGACGAGTTGTGCGTTTGTTTGTTAGTTATTTTCGTTCTCCACAACTCCAGGAGACTCTCAACAAATTTTGCGTCCTATGAATAAGACAAAACAGTCACAGCCCCTAAAACGAAGCGTATGATGTAAGAATGGAGAATGAACGTATAGTGTGACTATACAGTTCCAGATTATTTGTCTTCCGAAGACAAAAAGCGAAGGCGAACAGAACCAGACCAAATAAAGAGTGGATACATTTTGGTACCAACGCTCTCTCTTTGTCCACCCAATCCTTCATTTTTGCCTTTACAATACAATTCTGTAGCATGCTGTCAACAGTACCTTAGTCCGTATGTGCACCAAGGCTTAGTCTATGAAGATGCCGCACTTCGAGAGAATTATTCCGCTTTCTGGTCTATGGTACCACCCCTAATACATTCAGTAGATCAAAGTCGCCGTAATCGAGACTATGGCGAGATGAGTTCATATTCGACATCAACTTCTGTAGGAATCGAAAATAGTCTATATAAGATGATTCCTCCTCCTCCGAGCTTTCCCATTATCAATCCTGTTGTATATAGCAACAATTGTGATGTGGGTACTCAGGATCTAGAGTATATCTCTACTACTGACTTTCGTCTTCTTAATACCCGTACTACTCCTGTAATTAGCATTCCTCGTCCTTCGTCACCTTTGTATCCGTTATCTCCTCAGGATTTGATTCCGTCACTTATCCACTCGCCAGCAGTCAAAGGATGTGATAACTTGAAGGGTGATTCATTTCGAATGAGTTCTCCTTCGTCAATGTATGTGTCGTCATATGGTGATACGAAATTGAATGATGACAAACTCTATGTAATTGGTTTCACATGGAATCCAGAACCTGTTCGTGGAGCCTTTGAGGACGATCCCTGGATTATTTAATATGATTTCCATTGTATATTACTTGGCTATTGTGTTCTGTTTTGTTTATACTCCAACAAGGAGTAATAATCTTTGGAATCCTTCTTTATTTGTTTCAACAAACGTATTGGCTTGATAGGAGAGAATGGTAATCCTTCTCTTTCCTCCATATTGTACCAACTCGTTGCAGATATGGAGCAACAAAAGAAAACACCTCAAAAGGAGAGAAATGTCTTCGGATGATGAAAAGAGAGAAACTGTTCAGTTCCCATGGTTATTGGCAGAAATGGATGGTGAGTAGAAAAAACTAATTTCAACCTGTCAACGATGTTCAGTCTTCTGAAGTCTTCTACCATGGTGGTTCCTGTAAGAATTGTCAGGTACCTAAGTGATTGCTAGAAGACCGCAACTTTCATGCGTTCTGTTTACACTGGAACTGTGAAATGGTTCAACAACAAGAAGGGGTATAGTTTGTTTGTTGACTGTGACGTTCAGATACGGTTTCATT
>ENA-ORMN01004351-ORMN01004351.1-human-gut-metagenome-genome-assembly--contig:-NODE-4351-length-10266-cov-5.206836_pt1 | contig 10266 bp, 8 predicted proteins | sample MGYA00242102_ERZ508993 | MGnify/ENA primary metagenome ERZ508993 (study PRJEB26280, sample SAMEA2338770) | human gut metagenome | biome: human gut; feature: human-associated habitat; material: faeces... | reverse complement strand
GCACGCCGGCGGCAAGTTCGGCGGCGGCGGATACAAGGTCTCCGGTGGTCTGCACGGCGTTGGCGCTTCGGTCGTCAATGCGCTGTCCGAGTGGCTGGAGGTCGAGGTCTGCGATGGCCATTTTCGGTACTACCAGCGCTTTGAACACGGCAAAGCGGTGTGTGACCTGAAGAAGGTGGGGCCAACCACCGAGACCGGTTCCCAGATTGCCTTTAAGGCAGACCCTGAAATCTTCACCGAGACCACCCATTACGACTATGAGGTGCTGCTCAAGCGTCTGCGCGAACAGGCCTTCCTCAACGGCGGCGTCAACATCACCTTCTCCGACGAGCGCACAGATGAGCCGGTCCGCGAGGTTTTGCACTATGAGGGCGGCATCCGCTCCTTCGTCAGCTATATCCACGAGAAGAAAAAAAATATCTGGGATGTGCTGCACGAGGATGTCATCTACTTTTCCGGCAAGGGAGAGGGCTCCGAGGTCGAGATTGCAATGCAGTACAACGACAGCTACAACTCCACCGTCCTGTCCTTTGCCAACAATATCCACACCGCCGACGGCGGTACCCACGAAATCGGCTTCCGTACCGCGCTGGTCAAGGCCTTCAACGACTATGCCAAAAAGATTGGCGCCTTCAAAAAGGATACCGATAAGTTCACCGTAGAGGATGTTCTGGAGGGCTTGACCGCCATTATCTCGGTCAAGATTGAGGAGGCACAGTTCGAGGGTCAGACCAAGACCAAGCTGGGCAACACCGAGATTCGTACCCTCACCTACCGCATCACCTACGATAGGCTCAGCACCTATTTTGAGGAGAACCCGGCAACCGCCAAGCTCATCATCGAAAAGTCGGTCATGGCGGCTCAGGCGCGCGAGGCAGCCCGTCTGGCACGAGACCGCACCCGTGAGCGCAAATCTGCGCTGGAGGGCGTCAGCCTGCCGGGCAAGCTGGCAGACTGCTCGGACCACGATAATGTCCGCACCGAAATTTATATCGTCGAGGGTGACTCGGCGGGCGGCTCTGCAAAGCAGGGACGAGACAGCTCCTTCCAGGCCATTTTGCCTTTGTGGGGCAAGATGCTCAATGTCGAGCGCGTCAAGCTCGATAAGGTCTACACCAACGAAAAGCTGCTGCCGGTCATCACGGCACTGGGCTGCGGTGTCGGCGACGAGATTGATTTGGAAAAGCTGCGCTACGGCAAGGTCATTGTCATGGCCGATGCCGATGTCGACGGTTCTCACATCCGCACCCTGCTGCTGACCTTCTTCTTCCGCTTCATGCGTCCGCTGATTGAGGAGGGCCATATCTATCTGGCACAGCCTCCGCTCTTTAAGCTCTCCCGCGGCAGAAAGATTCGCTATGCGTACTCCGATGCACAGCGCGACGAGATGCTGGTAGAGCTGGGCGCAGACGGCGGCAAGGTTGACATCCAGCGCTATAAAGGTCTTGGTGAGATGGATGCCGAACAGCTGTGGGAAACCACCATGGACCCGGAGCGCCGCACCATGGTTCAGGTAACGATGGAGGATGCCGAGCGTGCCGACGAGATTTTCACCATCCTGATGGGTGACAAGGTCGCACCGCGCCGCGAGTTCATCGAACAGAATGCAAAATTTGTCAGCAACCTTGACATCTAATGGAGAGCTTGAGATGAAAAAAGAAAAAAATCCAAAAACAACCGAGAAACGCTCGGTAGAAGATTTCGAGCATCGCATGACTGTGCAGCTCGAGGAGCAGCACTATATCGACTATGCAATGGCTCATTCTCAGGACCAGATGAAGGACGGACGCAAGCGCGCTGTGCTTTGGGCAGTGCTGTTTGTCATTCTCGGCGTGATTGCCCTGTTCCGCGGCGCCTCCACACAGGGACGCTGGTCCGATGTTTACCTGACCGCAGGCATTCTGATGATTGTTTTTCAGGTGTTCAACCTGATTTATCACTTTATCATGTACCCGATTGCACTCAAAAACTCGGTTCTCAAGGAGCTGAAAAAAGACCCGAGCCTGACCGAGCCGATGGTCTATGCCTTCGAGCCGGATAAGTTGGTCTGCTTTTTGAACGGCAAGCACCGCAGCACCGTGCTGACCGAGGATATTTCCGGGGTGGAAAACACCGAGAAAACGGTCATCATTGAGGTCAAAAACGGCAGGAGAATCATCATTCCTCGCCAGACGCTCGAGCAGGCGGACGAGGTGATTCGCAGTCAGGTGCAGTCCTTTGCAAAATAAAGTCTGCCCATCCCGGCAGACAGAAGGAGAGTTTGTATCATGCAGGAGCAGGAAAACATGACCCTCGGTCAGGAACAGGAAGATTCGACAGAAAATGTTTCCCGTGAAACAAAAAGCGACCTGACCATTACCTTTGAGCCAAAATACGGCGACATCTTTGACGGTCTGGATTCGACCGATACCGCAGACGGCACCAACCGCAAATCCCGCAACCTCTTTTTGGTGGCTTCCTTCCTGATGTGCGTCCAGCTGGTCGGATTTATCTACACCCGCAGTGGAATTGCCCTGATCTTTGCTCTGGTTTTGGGACTGCTGGCCGTCATGCTCAAGAAAAAGAGCCAGCGCTTTAACCACGAGATTGCAAAAGCCTTTGAGGAGGAAGGAACCCAGACGGTTGTTCTGACCGAAGAAAATCTCCACCTCAACGATAAGGTGGTTCCCTATTCGGAAATCGTCAAATTCTATGAGCTCAAACGCAGCTTTTCCATTGTTTATCAGGGAAACCATATCTATGTCATCCCCAAAAATGTGCTGGAGCCGCAGCAGAGCGAACAGCTGGTGGAGCTGATTCAGCAGAGGGCTGGCAGCGTCTATCAGAATACACTCAAGAAATAAAGGTCACCTTCAGCCGGACCGCTCCGGCATTTGGGAAAGGAATGAGACAAGATGAATACATCGTCGGGTGAAAACCTGATTTTGGTGGATATCGAAAAGGAAATGAAGGAATCCTATCTGGCCTATTCGATGTCCGTTATTGCCAGCCGAGCGCTGCCGGATGTCCGCGACGGCCTCAAGCCGGTTCACAGACGAATCTTATACACCATGTACGGCAACGGTCTGTACCCGGAAAAAGCCTTCCGTAAGTGTGCAGACACGGTCGGCAGCGTGCTGGGTCAGTACCATCCACACGGCGACGCTTCGGTTTATGATGCGCTGGTGCGAATGGCACAGGATTTCTCGCTGCGCTATCCGCTGGTACACGGCCACGGAAACTTCGGTTCGGTCGATGGAGACCCACCGGCTGCTTACCGATACACCGAGTCGAAGATGAGCAAGATTTCCATGCGGATGCTCACCGACATCGACAAGGAAACGGTCGATTTTAAATCCAACTACGATGACCGCCTTCAGGAGCCGGTCGTTCTGCCCAGCCGATTCCCGAACCTGCTGGTCAACGGTTCCACCGGTATTGCGGTTGGTATGGCTACCAACATCCCGCCGCACAATCTCGGCGAGGTCATCGACGGAGTCTGCTGCCTCATCGACAATCCAAACGCAGGTCTGGATGAGCTGATGGAGCACATCAAGGGCCCGGACTTCCCGACCGGCGGCATCATTATGGGACGCTCGGGCATCCGTGCGGCCTATGGAACCGGCAGAGGAAAGATTATCCTCCGCGCCAAAACCCATATCGAGGAATTTAAAAACGGCCGTCAGCGCATTGTTGTCACCGAGATTCCTTATATGGTCAACAAAGCACGCTTAATCGAGCGGATTGCCGAGCTGGTCAAGGAAAAGAAGATTGACCAAATCAGCAATATCCGCGATGAGTCCAGCCGAAAGGGCATGAAGATTGTCATCGAGCTCAAACGCGATGCCAATGCTCAGGTTGTCCTCAACCAGCTGTACAGCTTCACCCAGCTTCAGGATACCGTCGGCGTGATTATGCTCGCCCTGGTCAACAATGAGCCAAAGACCCTCACCCTGCACCAGATGCTTCAGGAATACATCAAGTTCCAGGAGGAGATTATCACCCGCAGAACCATCTTTGACCTGAAAAAGGCAAAGGAACGCGCTCATATCCTCGAGGGTCTACTCACTGCTCTGGATTATATCGACGAGGTCATCTCGATCATCCGCTCTAACTACACCGTTCAGGATGGTAAGGCAGCCTTGATGGAGCGCTTCGGACTCGACGAGATTCAGGCACAGGCAATCGTCCAGATGCAGCTGGGCCGTCTGGCAGGCTTGGAGCGCGAAAAGCTTCAGACCGAGGTTGACGAGCTTCATCAGAAGATTGCAGAGTATAACGCAATCCTCGCAGACGAGAGCAAGGTTCGCGCAATCGTCAAGACCGAGCTGCTCGAAATCAAAGAAAAATTCAACGACCCGCGCCGCACCGAAATCGCTTCGATTGAGGGAGAGGTGGACATCGAGGACCTGATTCCGGAGGAATCCTGCGTGGTCACCCTCACCCACTACGGCTATCTGAAGCGCCAGCCGCTGGATGTTTATCGGACCCAGCGCCGCGGCGGACGCGGAATCAGCGGCATGACCCGTCGGGACGAGGACTTTGTCAGCGACATCTACACCTGCTCGACCCACGATTACCTCATGTTCTTCACCAATAAGGGCAAGGTCTACCGCATTAAGGGATACGAAATTCCGGAAGGCTCCCGCACTTCCCGCGGCACCAATGTGGTCAATATCCTCCCGCTGGAGCAGAACGAAAAGATTACTTGCGTTATCAAGACCTCGGATATCGCTGCGGATGACCGGTACTATGTCATGGTCACCCGAAAGGGCATTATCAAACGAACCGAGTATAACGCCTATGTCAATGTCCGCAAGAGCGGCTTGATTGCCATCAACCTCGATGAGGGCGACGAGCTGGCATGGGTCAAGATTACCGAGGGCCACGACCAGCTGATTCTGGCAACCCGAGACGGTATGAGCATCCGCTTTGACGAGCAGGATGCCCGTGCGATGGGCAGAACTGCCCGTGGCGTTAAGGCAATCTCTCTGGAGGGCGATGACCAGGTTGTTGGCATGGTGGTCGCACAGGAGGGCAAGGATATCCTCACCGTTTCGGAATCCGGTCTGGGCCGCCGTACCGATTTGTCCGAATACCGCATCCAGACCCGCGGCGGTAAAGGTCTGCGCAACTACTACTGCGATAAGAATGGGCCAGTTGCCGGCTTTGATAAGGTCGATGATGAAAATGACATTATCCTCATCACCGACAGCGGCATCATCATCCGCATCCCGGCAGACCAGATTTCCAAGCAGTCCCGTTATGCAGGCGGCGTCAAGGTCATGCGCGTGGACGAGGAAACCAGCATCATCGGCATCGCTGCGGTAGAAAAAGAGGACGAGGAACAGCAGACGGTTTCTCAGCCAGAAGCAATCTCCCCTTCCGAGCCAAACCAGCAGCTGGAACAGCAGCAGATTGCTCAGCTGCTCGAACGCGCTTCTGAGGACGAATAAGGATATCTTGCCTCTTCCTGCGAGCATCCCTTGCCTCTCCCTGCGGGAGAGGTGGCCGAGCACAGCGAGGACGGAGAGGGCAAACCAAGCTGTAATCCCCTCTCAGTCACCTGCGGTGACAGCTCTCCCAGCGAGCATCCCTTGCCTCTCCCCATGGGAGAGGTGGCCGAGCGCAGCGAGGTCGGAGAGGGTATCGTATGTTGGCATAAAAAATGGAGCGTATCGATACAGATACGCTCCATGAACTTACGACCGCTCCAAAGGAGCGGTCGTTTTTTTGCCTTAATGCCCGTGCGGCAAGGTTCCCAGCTTGTCCTTTTCGATGGTCAGGTCTGCGCGGATAAAGTGAATTAACAGCACCGCCATCGGGATTGCGGCGGTCCAGATGGCTCGTCCGCCAAAGCGGTTGCAGGCCAGTACCCCGAGCACGCCACCCAGAACAAACATCGTCAGCATCCCAAGGTGCTGTAGCATCCGAATCAGCGCCTCCCGTTCCCGCCCGGAAAGGAATTTGTACAGATGAACCCCCACCTGTCGGGTGTGGTTGGTGCAGAAGGTGGTTGCCATCGGGATTCCCTCAGACTGCCGGAAGGTGTTGTACTGCATCGAGCAGATGAAGTTGATGGCAATCTGGGAAATCTGGAAGGGCGCACTGTCAGGGACAAAGCCCAGCGCCAGAATGAACAGGATTTCAATGGCAATCAGCACCGTCTCCCACCGCAGAAATCGCACTTGGGTCAGGTGGAGAGAGGCCGACTCCGATACAAAGGCGCCTGCCATATAGGCGGCCATCGGAATCAGATAATAGGCGGCTTTGGACCAGTGCATCTGCCCTAGCTGAATGGCGAACAGAACAAAGTTTGCGGTCTGAGCGTTGCAGAAAACGCCGCCCCGCAGCAGAAAGGTATAGACTCCAAAAAATCCGGAAACAAAGATCAACACCCAAAAAACCCAGTGCCGTTCACACTCCAAATACTCTCGGTTTAGTTTTCCCATAACGGATTCCCCCTTATCTTTTTATTGTTTTGATTATACTACATCTGCCCTTGTTTGAAAATAGAGCAAGGCCCAAAATGCAAAAAAAGTTTGATAAAAAAACGACAGCCCAATCCATTCGGATTGGGCTGTCTGGCTGTTACAGTGCTTTTCGGTATTGGATTTCGTTGGCGCCGAGGTTGTTCTGTTGCTGTCCGCTCAGGCTAAACCCGAACTTTTCATAAAAGCGACGGGCTCGCAGATTCTGCTCAAAGACCCACAACAGCACCTCGCGGTATCCGGCGGCCTTCATCTCTGCCAAGGCACGCTCCATCAGCTGCGAGCCATACCCCTTGCCCCAGTTCTCTTTCAGGCTGTGGATGCAGATCAGCTCAGCCAGCCCCGGTGTCTGCTCCCCTCTTGCGGCGCTCCAGAAGGCCATTGCGTGCGGCTGTCCGTCCAGCGTCAGCAGCAGTCCGTGAAACCGCTCGTCCGCCAGCACATGACGGTACATCTGATCGATGGCATCCTCCTTGAGGTGCTCCTCCAGCGTCTGCTCTGTCAGGATGTCGGCAAAGGCCGACCACCACGATTCAATTTGAATCCGGGAAACGGCCTGCACATCTTCGGGAACGGCGGTGCGAATTTGAATAGTTGGCATGGTTCTTTCTCCTTATCCTCTCATACGGTTGATGGCATCCTGTGCTCCGGCAACGTCAGCAATATTTTCCAGCATAAAATAGATGCCGTTTCGGTGTCCGGTGCCGGAAATATCTCCGTAAAACAGGATGGTTCCGTTGCCGTTTCGGTGGATTCGGATATCCATCGGCGGAAGATTCCTTGCCGGATATAGCCGGATTCTGCTGCCCGAGCGGATGAGGATTTTTCGGTCGGTGATGATGTAATAGGTCTTGCCGCGCAACAGGAGCCGGTGCAGAAATCGACCAATCAGCAGGTAGAGCCCGACGGCAACAAAGGGAAATCCAAAAATCGCCATCATCCACGAGCCGGTGCTTGCAATGGCACTGACCTCCCAGAACAGGGAAAATCCCAGCCAGAACAGGCTGAATGGGATGAGAAACCAATCCTGCGGCATAAAAATCGAACCCTTTTCGGGAGCGCCCTCCCAAAGAATGGTTTCTCCGGTCAGATACGATTTGCAGAATTCATCATGTTCCGCGCTTGTCATAGAACCTCCCCCTTTCAGGATGTTGCTTCTGTGAGCTCTTGCCGGCTACAGCGCCTTGACCAGCTCTTTAAAGTGTCTGCCCCTTGCCTCAAAGTCCGGGTAGAGGTCAAAGCTCGCACAGGCAGGCGACAGCGAAACAATGTCTCCCTCTCCTGCGGCCTGTCGTGCCTGTTCAACGGCCTCCTGCATCGAGCTGACATGAAGGATGCGAAGTCCGCTCTCGGCATATCCGGGACAGCCGGTGACGGCTGCCTCGATTTTGGGCGCAGTCACTCCCATCAAAATCAGCACCTTGACCTTTTCCAGAATTTTCGGAGCCAGCGGTTCAAACGGGATTTTTTTGTCATATCCGCCTGCAATCAGGATGATTTTCTGGTGGAAAGAGTTAAGCCCTGCGATGGTTCTGGTCGGGCTGGACGCAATCGAGTCATTGTACCACTTCACGCCGTCCAGCTCCCGCACCAGCTCGATGCGGTGTTCCACGCCGGCAAAGTTCTTGGCAACCTCAACAATCGTTTCCTTGGAAACCTCGCCCCATACTGCGCTGATGGCAGCCAGATAGTTCTCGACATTGTGGATGCCCGGGATTTTGATTTCCTCCATGTGCAGGACTGGGGTGACACTGTGGCGGTCTGCCATGGTCAGGGTGCCGTCCTCGGCAAGGTAACAGCCCAGCTTCGGGGTGGTTTTGCGGCTGAACTGTAGAGCCTCTCCGCGGATTTCCGGCAAGAAGGAGGCGGTGATTTCGTTGTCCGCATTGATGACGGTGCGGCTGAGTCCTCCCTGATGCAGATAGATGTTGCGCTTGGCGTCGATGTACTCCTGCATATCCTTGTGAACATCCAGATGGTTGGGGGCAACGTTGGTCACAACCGCCACATCCGGAGATTTTCTCATCGAGATGAGCTGGAAGCTGGACAGCTCGACCACAGCGCGGTCGTCCGGTCCGATCTGCTCAATGCGCGGCAGTAGCGGAAATCCGATGTTTCCGCCCAAAAAGACACGGAAGCCCTGCGCTTTTAAAAATTCTGCAATCACCGAGGTAGTGGTGGTCTTGCCGTCCGAGCCGGTCACCGCATAGATTTTGCAGGGGCACAGCTCAAAGAACAGCTCCATCTCGCTGGTGACAGCAACGCCGCTTTCCCTTGCCTGCTGCAAGGCCGGGGTCAGATAGTTCATGCCCGGGGTGCGCAGGATGATGTCCTCCTCGCACAGCCCGTCCAAATAGCCCTCTCCCAGCTTCAGGGTGATGCCCTGCTGCTCCAGCAGCTCGGCCTCCTCCCCAATCTGTTCGCGGGTGCGTCTGTCGCGCAGGGTCACCTGCGCACCCTGCTTTGCAAACATCGGCAGCAGCTCGCGGTGGCTGCGTCCCAAGCCGATAAAGGCGGTCTTTTTATGGTTCAGACTCCGGTAAAAGGAGTTCAGTTTGTCGTTCATTCTTCTATCTTCCTTTCATCCTAGGTGGTTACTAGGTTACAGATGTCTTTATTATACTCTCAAAGCGGGTGGATGTCGAGCAAGAACGGTCGGAAAACCTGCGGGCTTTTGGAATTGTTGAAAACTCGAGGGCAATCTGAACAACAAACGGACTCAAATCCCAGCAAAGTTTCGTGTAAAAAATGAAACAGCAAGCAAGTAATGGAGAGAAAACGAGCAAAAACGAGAGATTTTAAGAGAGAACCGGCTATAAATTAAATTTCCGGATAAATTGCCCTTGACAGTCGATTTTGAATTGGGTATAATAGAGAGCGTTGATTTGTCATCATTGGGATCTTGACGGAAAACCGATGATATAAATTGTGTTCGATCATCAAAAAAACAGGAGGTACTTACCATGTCTACAACAATGCCTAATCCGCAGACCATCACTCGTAAATGGTATGTTATTGACGCTGCAAACAAGCCGCTCGGCCGCACCGCTGCTAAAGCTGCTGACCTGCTCCGCGGCAAAAATAAACCGATCTTTGCTCCACACGTTGACTGTGGTGACCATGTCATCATCATCAACGCTGAGAAAGCTGTCCTCACCGGCAAAAAGCTCGTTCAGAAGGTTCATTACCATCACTCCGGCTGGGTTGGCGGTATGAAAGCAATCCGTTACGACAAACTCATGCAGGAGAATCCAGAAAAAGCAATGATGCTGGCTGTAAAAGGTATGATTCCTGACACCACCATCGGCAGACAGGCTCTCACCCGCTGCAGAATCTACCGCGGCAGTGAGCACAACCACGCTGCACAGAAACCAGAACAGCTCTAATTCGGAAGGAGGATACTGAATTATGTACGAATCTAAAGCATATTTCTACGGTACCGGCAGAAGAAAACACTCTGTTTCCAGAGTAAGACTCTACCTAGGCACCGGTAAAGTAACCATCAACGACCGCGACATCGACGATTACTTTGGTCTGGATACCCTCAAGGTTATCGTTCGTCAGCCATTTGAAGTAACCAACACCGCTGGCAAATTCGACGTTGTCTGCACCGTTCGCGGCGGTGGCGTTTCCGGTCAGGCTGGTGCAATCCGTCACGGTATTGCTCGCGCACTGCTCCAGAACGGCGACGAGATGCGTCCAGAGCTGAAAAAAGCTGGTCTGCTCACTCGTGACCCAAGAATGAAAGAGCGTAAGAAATACGGTCTCAAAGCAGCTCGTCGCGCTCCGCAGTTCA
>ENA-ORMN01004349-ORMN01004349.1-human-gut-metagenome-genome-assembly--contig:-NODE-4349-length-10268-cov-9.153236_pt1 | contig 10268 bp, 9 predicted proteins | sample MGYA00242102_ERZ508993 | MGnify/ENA primary metagenome ERZ508993 (study PRJEB26280, sample SAMEA2338770) | human gut metagenome | biome: human gut; feature: human-associated habitat; material: faeces... | reverse complement strand
TTCTGAAAAGAGCATTATCTTGTTCTATTGAACCCCTTATAGGGGGATTGATACCCCGTCACACCCGCCTCAATCATTTCCGCAGTAATCCTATTGAACCCCTTATAGGGGGATTGAAACCTGTAAGACCACCGCTTGAGTTGCTTCATAGATGTAATAACTATTGAACCCCTTATAGGGGGATTGAGACATATTGAATTGCGAAGCAAAGTTGCTAATGTGTGCCATCGAAGGGGCAACTATTGGACCCCTTATAGGGGGATTGATACGACCCTGCGGGAATGAGGAATTAGAAATGAGCAATCAACAATTATCTTTCTCCGCTGAACAGGGGAAGCAGGTCTGCATTTAATTACTCATTGCTAATTCCAAACTCCTAATCGAAGAAATATCCCAACTTGCAGGAACTGACGCCCGCTGTGCTGCATGATCTTGTGAACAGGGTCTATGTTTCCGCGCCGGATAAGAGCAGCGGGCAGCGAGTGCAGGATGTGAATATCAGCCTTGCCTGCATTGGTTTCCTGCCGGAGAGCATCATTGCCGAAATGCTCACTCACGCATCAAAAAGCAGAACAGCGTGACTTCCGCCACGCTGTTCTCTCTAAAGCTATAAACTTGTCTTATGCGCTGCTACCTTGACATGGACATTTTTTTTCGATGTGGATAGTCTGAGGAGCGGGGATGATTGGGAAAAGGCGCTGTGGCACGAAATTGATAGAAGAGATATTTTATTTCTCTGCTGGTCAAGATATGCCCGAGCCTCAAAATGGGTTGATGCTGAATGGCGGTATGCCTTAAAGCAAAAGGGTGCTGATTATATTGAACCAGTTCCTATAGACCCTCCGGGAAGTTGTCCGCCGCCGGATGAGTTGAGTCGTAAACATTTTAATGATAAGCTGCTATATATCATTAATTCGTCAGAGACGGCCCAATAGAAGAATGAGTTTTGAAGTAACATACAAACCAAGAACTAATTGATGTAAGAACCTGAGGAAACACCTATGGCAGACGACCTAACACCTGAACAGCGCCACAAAAATATGCAGGCGATAAAAAGCAAGGATATGACCATAGAGCTTACCCTGCGCAAAGCTCTGTGGAGCAAAGGCATCCGGTATCGTAAAAACTGCAAAGCGCTCATCGGCAAACCTGACATAGCCATTATAAAGTATAAAATCACTGTTTTCTGCGATTCGGAATACTGGCACGGTTATGATTGGGAAAACCGAAACCAGAGGATCAAGTCAAACCGAGAGTATTGGATTCCAAAGATCGAACGCAACATGGCACGCAATAAAGAAGTAAATGCAGCGTTAGAGGCAGAAGGCTGGACTGTGATCCGCTTTTGGGAACGGCAGATTCACAAGGAGCTGGATAAATGTGTCGATGAGGTCATGAAGATAATTATTATTAAAAACAATAAGTTGATATGAAGTGTTTCAAAGAATAATGCCAACAGAATTGTACTTCTATCAGAGGCAGAATGAAAAGGAATATGCTATGAAGAAAAGCAGATTAGACAGGCTTAATCCTGATAAAACCCCAAAACATCTCCGGAAGAAAATGTCTGAGCAAGAATTCTTTAACGATTATTTGGAAGGAAAAAAACAAAATGCTCGGCTCTATGGCGAATATGTTGAATATGCTGAAAATCTCGCATCAAAAGGCATGGCCGCAATAATTGATGCAATTGATTCGAGCTTTTATCCTGAGCAGTTTCTGTCCCGTTTTAGTGGCATAGAAAACGAAGGTGTTCGTCCCTCAGCCGTTCTGATTTACAATATCTGTCATATTCCGCCTTCTGAGCAAGTATCTCGGTTTAGCCATCTGCTGTCGAGGAAACCAGCATGCATAATAGGCGATTATCACTCATCATTTATTCCTGATGATGTTGCCATTTTTATAATGGAAGACTCTACTGGAGACTATTCTCTTGCTAAAGAAATCATACAGAACACAGACGTTTTAGGGCATTCCAAATGCTATGTTTTTGTTTCACACAGCCACAAAGACATTGCTAAAGTGAGAAAGGTTAGAAATCTACTTGAAAATCACAATTTTGAGCCTATCCTTTTCTATCTGCGCTGTATGGATAATGGAAATGAGGATACGGAAAAGCTCAGAGACTTAATTCATAAAGAAATTGATTCAAGAGAATGGTTTTTATACCTTGAAAGTGCTAATTCAAAATCCTCGGATTGGATGCAAGATGAAATCGAGTACATAAAAAAAAGAGAAAACCATGTGATAAAAAAGATATGCATTGATTCTCTTTCGGAAGATGATCTGAACAGCTCGGTATTCGACTTGATTGACAAATTAAGCGTATTTATTAGTTATTCGCATAGTGATGTTGAAATAGCTAAAGTGTTTTATGATGAGTTTTGCAACTACGGGCTGAGTGTTTTCTTTGACCAAAATGAACTTAAAGTAGGACAATCTTGGTCTGATCAAATTGAAAAAGGCATTAATGATGCTTCTGAAAAAGGCGGAGTAGTATTATTGTTGACTAAAGACAGCCTACATTCCCGCTGGATACGATACGAACTGGAAAAAGCAATAGCCTCAAATGGAAGAATATATCCCATTTATTTGGATGAGGATTCTAACATTGACACTGATCTTTTTCCGGATTCCCTCAAATCTATACGCTTTATAAGATGCCAGCCTAATACTGAGAGTATCCACACATGTGTTTTTGAAATAGTAAAAGACATAAGAAGCATATATCAATTATGAAGTAGCTGCTGTTAGGTGGTGAAGCATTTGCTTGATGTTGGAAACATCTATCTGACTGAATCCGAGTTAGAAAAATGCCGCGAGTTCGCCCTTGTCAGCGCACGTTCCCAACAGGCGATTGAGTTTGGACAGCGCACAACAAAAGCGCGGTCGGTAAATGAAATTGCCAGTGATAATCTGATCGGGAAAATTGCCGAAGTAGCATTCAGCAAGATGATGAAAGAAAACAGGTGTGAACAATGCACGCATATTACAAGAAATCCAGAACCGAGAAGGGTAACTCTCGAGAATCAGACATCAAGCGACTACGATAATTCTCCTTTGCAATTCCAAACTCATTATACGCTTGGACGAAAAGCTCCAACACCGCTTGAAGCGTTTCGAGTTTGTGTGGAAAACAGCGACTTCGGCGGCGTAGAATAGGGATATAAGGCCTTAAATCTGCATTAATACCCTCAGCAGTGTAGGTGTCATTTTTGTTGTTTACATTACGGATGTGTTTGCCGGGATAAACAACATCAACATAGCCGAGATAACCATCCGTGCAGTAAAAGTCTGCCTCAGGACCGCTGTCAACAATTCGTTGAATACGCAGCGCTGATTTATCAAAAGCCACGTCAAACCCTACTATCTGGCGCGGTGCTCGACTTACCATAGTCATTATATAGGCATTTTCACGGGTTTCCTCTGTAGACTTTTGGCCCACAAACCAATATAGCTCATCCAGCTCTAAAGTTTTGGGATTAGCTTTTGGGGTAGGTGCTGTTTTTTTAATCCAGTTATAAACATTGGCTTTGCTGAAGCCGAATATCTTACCAACACCTCTCTCGCTTGCTCCGGCGTAGTAGGCTTTAATTGCCATTTCACGAACTTCCTCAGGATACTCTCGTGTTTTCGGTTCAAAGGTGTAGTATTTTCTGCACTCCTTGCAGAAGCATCTTTGCGTTCCCGAACGATTCTTCCCTGCGTTTACCTGATTCTCAACTTTTCCGCATACAGGACATTTCCTTGCTGCGTTTTCTTTTGCTTTTCTCATGCCTTTATTATACCATATTGTGCGCTATTCGTCCGCTCCTCTAAGAATCACCTTGACTCGAACGTTTGTTCTTGTTATAATTAGGCCAAGAGATTAAAAAAGTCTTGGAACGCAGCTGATTTTCATTGGCAAATGGCGGCATCGCCGCCTTGATTACCGGCTTGCACAGGCAAACGAGCCTGTCAAGGACGCGCAGCGAGGCAAAGCCGACTCCTTGACTGGCACGGACGGCAGCCGCAGTGCCCTCGTTCCTCTCTGGCGGGAGTTACCGCAGATCACGGTACGTCTGAAAGAAGGAAACACCATCTACCGCTTTACTGACAGTTTTGACGGAATGCACACCCTTCCCGAAAAGACTGTGAAGCTGATCGACTCCGAAGGGAGTGTGTGATCGTGACCAACAGCAACCTTGTCTTGGCAGACTGTCCTCTGATGATGGAGGAATCTACTATGAAGCAGTCTGACAAAATTACCGCGCTGGACGCAGCGATTATATGGACATACCGTTACATAGCTTAGCTTTTCATGTGTATCCGGATTTGTACTATAACATTGGACTGCTTAAGGCAAATAAAACCTGCAATCATTCGAAAAGGTTAATCAATACAAAGACGTGTTTAACCTCTGGCACTATTGTTTCGGTTTGCATTAATTTGAGTTTTCATCTGTGCAAAAACAAAAGCATAAAATTTAACAGGAGAGAAATGTATGATACGAAGAAAGATTAAATTTTCACATCATTATGATGTGCCATTTAATCAGAAAGAGATTGTGTTTGTCAGCTATCGTCACATTGATAGTGATATATGTAATGCAGTTCTTGAACAGCTTCAAACTGTTACTCATGTAGCTGTTTGGGTGGATGAACATCTCACGGCTGGTGAGTATTATGATGATGAAATTGAAGAAGCGATGTTGTTGTCGGATGTTATGATTCAAATTGTAACAGAACACTATTTTTCTGAAGGAAGCTACACCATGGAACGTGAACTTCCATTGGCGAAGGAAATAGGGGTAAAAGTGATTGCAGTACTCTGTGGCAATACTACTGAGGATATTACTTCCCATCTATATAATAATGCAGATTATGTCTGTACATTCCAAGACTCTAATTCCATTGCTATTGCGCTGGACAAGATTCATAAAGAAATTCAACACATGGATTTTATCCCCAAATTTCTCCATCTTACAAAACGAATTAATACCTGGTATTTAACACCAAAAGATATGTTTCAGTTGGCACAGGGTTACTTTCAACTTCACAAATCTGACAAGATGACTCTTATTCCTCCGCAACTTACCGAGGATACCGCTAAAAGATACGCCCGTGCTGCTGCAATTGTAGGCATTGAAGGGGCAGAAGCACTTCTGAAAAAATTGGAGGGATAATGTGTGATGAAACGTATTATGATTTATTCTGACCTAGTCCGGTCTGAATTTTCTAACAAATTTGAAGATAACCTCCGTTTACTGACAGGAACTGAAGAAGTTCAGATTGAAAAATATTCTTTGAGTGAATCCAATAAATTCTTAAACAACGTTGAAATTGTATTTTTGATGTTACCAGATTTTACAGAAAATAATCCTGAGGTGCTTAAAGCTCTGACCAATGTTTACGAACATATAACAGAACAGCATCTTTCTTTGATTCCCATCAAAACTACAGATCAGAATGAACAATATTACCCAGATTTTATCCGTAAGAAGCATATATTGTCAATGACAGATAAAAATCGAAATGAAAAGCTTTTGCGGGTTATACAAGAACAGTCAAATATCTTTCACGAGTTGGAAGAAGAAGCTACAAAAATCAGTTCGGGACAAATTGCTATGCAGGATTGTACTGCAAGGCAACTTTTCAGATATGCCGTGGCTCTTCTGCACGGTATGGGCGTGCAGAAAAACATCAAAGAATCACTAAGTCTATTTAGAGTGTTGATTGGTAATGATACGTTTATTTCAGACGCGGTTGATATATCCGCTGTCAATGGATTTTCGGAGGGCATTTTTGAATTCTGCTGGGACATAAATACCTATCTTGAGAACCAAATAACAGACGTTCTTAACTCTAAGGATTACCGTGATGCAGAGCAATTTATAAATACTTGCCAACTCATGTACGAGATGTCCGCATACGTGTACAATTTCAATGCGGACAACGCGATTCGGTTTGCCAAAACGATTCTTTTCCGAAATTTTGGAAAAGACATATCATTGAAAGCAGGAAAGTGGCTTTTAAACTGTCTTTTTAACGAAGCTGATCGTGCAACGGTGAATCGATACTTCGATAAAGCAGTGGATTCTTTGTTGAATATCTTGTCGTTATCTGAAAAACTTTGGACAACCTATCAGGACACGGAGGTTCTGTCGTATCTTTGCTTTGCGACTTATGTACTTCAAGTATATAGAAAACGCAATCAAAGAAGCTTTGAGCATATCGTTGCCAATGAAGTCACAGATGAACTGGAAGATAACGGTACGTTTCGTCCGCCATATCAAACAATTCCACGAAACCAGAATTCGTTCAATGCAATTCAGATTCTCATAAATGATTTTATCGTGAGTAGAAATGGATTGACGATGCTGCTAGAACGGTATCAGACAGAATATTCGTCCAACAAGTGTGCAATTCTGATGATGACAGAATTGATCAAAGCAGCTAATTTGCTGTGTATCATGAAATTTGCGTGTGTGGGAGACGATTTCTCAACATGGTACAACCGGCAAATGAATTTTTTATTATCGTTTCATGCGAAAAATGATGTAGAAAAAAGATCTTCTTTCTACATAGCTGCACTGATGGGATACGATAAAATTCTTGAATTTCTGCAAAATCCCTATTATCATTGCTCTGATAAAAATACTATTGCCATTTCTGAATCATTCATTGATCTATTTGATTACCATTATGAATTGTATTCTACTTTAGGATTGGATAAAAGCAAACCTTACGCATTGATTTCGGATATTTATGAAAAACAAAAACAATACCGAAAAGCTGACGATGCCTATTTGAAGCTATATGAGATTGTTGCTGAACGAGATAAATCCAAAGAAAAGACAATTGTTCAAATGCTGACCGACGTATATAAGATATTGAAAAAACGTCAAAATGCAAATATGCAGATTGCATATGAGAAATATGTACGTTTTGCTTGGAACGTTTGCTTAACAAATCGTCTTGTGCAGCCCCATATTTGTGATGCTTTTATGGAAGAAATGCAAGCGATTGAAGCAGAGTACGATCATCAATTGCTCTCTGATTCGGAACTGATACTGTATCGCAAAGAAACGCCGCGGGAACAGAAGATGATCGATATCGTATATTCTTTAGCGTGTAAAGAACTTTATGAAATATTAAAGTTGATCGATGATGAAAGCTATAATCAGATATCTGATCAGTATATTCTTATGATACGCTCTAAAATGAACATTCATTATTCGTTTGTCTATGATCATAATAGAGATTTTGACCAGCAGGACTATCTCAAAACAACACGTATTATGATTCGCTATCTTTTCGATCATTTTTGGAATGGCTCCGACGATAACGAATCGAGAAATTGATGCTATCTGTTGCTTTTATACAATAATCCAGAACAAATTATTTAAGATAGGAGCATTTGAATGAACAAAGACGGTGGCTGGATATTTATTTCTCATTCACATTTAGACATTGATATTGTGCGAAGAATTAGAAACAAATTGGAAGATAGAGGTTTTGAACCGTTGATGTTTTTCTTGAAATGTTTGAATGATGATAATGAAATAGAATCCCTCATAAAAAGAGAAATAAATGAACGAGAGTGGTTTATTTATGTTGAAAGCGATAATGCTGCAAATTCACGATGGGTCAAATCGGAGAGAGAGTATATTGCACAATTAAGCGGAAAGAAAGTATTTACAATAGATATCAATGGTGATATCACCCAGCAAATAGAAAATATCACAAGACAACTAAAAGTATTTATTTCGTATGCACGTAAGGATAGGGCTGTATACGAAATAATAAAGCAGGCACTTTTAAGTAGAGATTTTCTTGTGTTTGACGATAATGAAATTCCAGTTGGAGTCGATTTCCGTAGATATATTCAAACTGAAATTGATGAGTCAGTGAGAGATGGATTTGTTTTACTATTGGTGACTGAAAATCTGGAGAACAACGATTGGATAAAAAAAGAAATCGAATATACAAACGCGGCCGACGGAAAGATCGTTCCGATTTACATTGGCAATGCGACATTAGATTGCGCATGGGATTATGATATTAGGGAACTTCAAGGAGTTCATTTGGATAGTGAGCCGACCAAAGAACAAATTGAAGCTATCATATCTCACATTGAGCATCGTATAAACTATTACAACTCAGATTTTGCTGTATCATATGGTTTTCAAAGTGCAAAATCAATTCAATATCCGTTTGTTGCCTCTATACCGGACTACACGTTTTGGGATTGTGATAACTTGGAAATAGCATATATTCCGTCATGTGTATCATATATTTCTGATTTGGCATTTAGAAAAGATCAGGATGTACTGATTATATGTTGCAAGGGCTCCTATGCTGAGCAGTATTGCCTCAGAAATAATATGCGTTATAAAACAGAAATATAAAAATGCGATCCGCACAGATGCTCTATTCAGATTATGAATAGTAGTTTTACATCCGTAAGAAACAACTCTATGAAAGAGGTGAAGTGATAAATGTCAGCTTACTTAGGATTTCAGCCGACAAAGAATCCAGTTTATTATTTTGTCAGTTATAACAATGAAGATGCTCACCGAGTAGGTCCTATCGCCAAGACTATGTCTCATTCTGGTATCAATTTATGGTATGATCATGGAATTGAATATGGTGACAATTCGGAAATTACCATTACAGAAAGAATGCAGAATGTACAAGCTGTAATACTGTTTTTCACGAAAGGAATTTTGAAGAAAAATAATTCATATGTTCAAAGGGAATATAAAATTGCAACGCAGTTTTACGACCGAAAAGTTTATGTCATAATGCTTGATGAAATAAAGAAAGAAGAAATTCCAGTTGAGAAAGTTGCTTGGTGGATTGATATTAACGAGAAACAATGTATAAACGGATATGAATTCACAGATACTCCTAAATTGGTTGAAAAAATATCGAGTTCTCTTGGAATTCAAAATCACGAAGACAAGATGAACAAAATAATCGACAGGTATAACGAACTATACCATGCTGGGCGCATAACGGAGGCTGAAGCCTGCTTATCCGAGTATTTACATGGAATTTCCTTGATGGGAAAAGTGCATTTAGTTGTCAATATTCTTTGCGGAACACTGCAAAACACAAAATTGGTATCACCAGCGAATACTATTAAAGGGAAACTTCCAAAACCATTTCTTACACACATGCAGAGACCTCAAGAACAGTTTCGGGTGCGGGAATTAGCAATTAGTAATGAGCAATGAGTAATTAAATGCAGACCTGGGTGAGGTCAGCACATCGGTAAGTGGATAGTGTCAGCAGATAGGTAAGCCGCTGGTAAGTACACACCTGTCTCGTCAAGGTGGAGATCAACGCAATTTCGGCAGGAACACAAGGAGGAAATTGTGTTGATACGACCTTGACGACGGGACAAAAGATATAATGGGAAAGAGGCGTGTAAGCAAGATAGGGCTTACCGCCCTTAATCGCCAATCAAATTTATTTTAATTCCTTAAGAGGATAAAAACAATAGGAATCGAGGTCAAGCGTACCGAGCAGAAAATCTGCTATGAAGACAAGAAAAGAATGTCCGTCATCCAATGGTTTCAGCCCTACATGCCAGCCTCGAAGAGCATAACCGATCGTTATGCGAACACCATTCAGAATAATCTCTCCGCCGCCGGTTACCTTTCGGACAAGAAAACCGATCGGATATTCAAGTTCGTCATAATCGCCGGTGTATTTCCGTTCTGATTTTGTGTAGAGTTCATCCGGCGTTTTCATTCCGATCGCCTCATTCGGTCTGACAGAGTTGTATTCCTTTACCCATTCGTCGAGCACAGCCTGATTCGCCGAAATCCCGCCGGGCACTTTCCCCTCTATCTCGTCTGCAATATCTTTGTGCATTCGCTCCAAAGATCCGTTCTGCTCGGGATGCCCTTTCAAAGAACGATCCGGCAGGATGCCTAACGTGATCCACCAAACAGCGAGTGTCGTGAGATTCAAAATGCCGTTCGGCGCGGCAAAAGGCGTACCGTTATCGCTGTGAATGACCTTCGGAAGACCGTATGTTTTGAACAAGTCTGTCATAACAGCCCTGACGGCAACGGAGCTTTTTGACTGCATCAGCTTTGTGCAAAGGATTTTTCGACTGTATCTGTCACGAACGGTGAACGGTTCACAGATTTCCCCGTCGGATTTCCACCATCCCTTGAAGTCAATACTCCAAACGTCATTTGCCGCCTGAGCCTGTATTTGCTGCTGCAATCGAGGACAATCGGAGGATACCGGAGGTCTTATCTTGCGTGGTTT